>Ga0315914_1000141_pt1 | contig 68077 bp, 34 predicted proteins | sample MpolenodulesMG_FD_203920 | JGI IMG/M metagenome (GOLD analysis project Ga0315914, IMG submission 203920) | Medicago polymorpha root nodule microbial communities from Los Angeles, California, United States - elongated nodules | ecosystem: Host-associated > Plants > Roots > Nodule | place: USA...
CACAATGACATATTAAATTATTCTGATTGAAAATTAAATTCGAAAAATAATAATAACAATAATATATTGATAAAACTGATTATAACATATGTAGGAAGATCTGGGTCTGAATAAATGAATAAAAGATTTGATGGAAGGGATCTGAATTCCCATGAGTGAGAGAGGAAAGAGAAGAGTAGTTTAGAATAAAAGAAAGCAATTGGGTGTTGAAGGTGTATAGTAAACATTTTGATTCAAATGTTGGTTAATCCTTATCTAATGGTTCATATTCATTTTGCAAAAAAAAAACACCATGTCTCCTACGGTAGGTGACCTATTCAGGTCTCCCACCTTAGACGGCGCCATTTATCGATAACGATAATATAGGAAAAGTATCATTCTCTATCTTTTATTTACCGTCTATATTTTCACTATCCAAAAAAAATTACCGTCTATATTTTTCTTAATTGGTGCAAAATGGTTAAACATATCATATATTATGGGAGGGTGGACTTTCACTTCTAAAAGAAGATATAAATTTAGGGAGTGAAATTAAGATAATAAAAATGTCCATAGTTTTTTTTCTTTGTTAATAAGGTTTTCTTCATCGAAGATAATTATACTCTAGACATTATTGAACATTAAATAAGAACACAAATGAGATTCAAACCATAATTTATGGTATTGTAAAAGTTTAACATCTTTCACTAAATCCAACCCCATCAATGCATGGTTTGCCAATTCATTAAGGTAGTCACTTAACGTGAAATGCACAAGTTATTGCCTAACTAACCTGGTATTTAAGAAAGTTGTCCCATTTTATCTTCAAACTTTAAAGGTCAAGTTCACAAATTGCATGCAGGTCTTGTTGAGACTTATTATTTATGTGTGTGTCAGTACTCATTGACACCAAATGTAAAATTAGCAAGTCAATTTGCACTTTGATTGCCTTCACACCAAATACGGTTAATTTGGACATTTCAACTCATATTCAAAAGCTTACGGATGTGCCGAGTTAGAGTAGGAATAGTCTCGCTAAACTTGCAATTATCATTAATCAAATCAACAACAACCTTCGAGTCACTCTCGACTATAAGGTGAGTGATATTCTCCCTCCAAGCCATGTTCAAACCAACGTACATGTCCCATATATCAACATGAAAAACATCACACATTCCAGTCTTCCTAACATAGCCTTTGATCCATCTGTCATAAAATCCCAAAGAAGTATGTGGCACACTACATGAGTACCCGCTCCCATTCAAGTACAATCAATATTGTGTTTAACCCATCATATATGAGGTCTCTTCCAGCTAATGTATAAAGTTTCTTTTTGAGATCTTCTATCCATCGAATTCATGATATTGTCTTCAATTTTTTGATTACGAACATTGTGTTGGTCAATATTTGAAAGTATACTACAAAGTTAGATTTTAAGATTTGTTCTGCCATGTCATCATAAATACCAACAAGTTTCCATGGTTGTAGATTTCCATGTAGGTCGGTTATCTTCAATCCCTGTTTGTTGAGGTTGTTGAAGATCCTCTCTCTATGATCAAAAGAGAAAAAGTGAGCTACATAGTTAGAAGGGACAAGTCTAAGCTATACATGAGTGGCATAAATGCAGTCACATAACACATTACGATTGTCTCATTCTCTCTAGCGCAACACGAACACGTAAAGGAAATATCAATCCCCACTTGTTTCTACTAAAGTTGGTAAGAATCCTTCCATGCGCAGCCGACCAAATACGTGTTTGGATACGTTGGGGGCCAATCCAATTCCAAAATGCCTTCCAACCACCTTCCACATCCAGAGAGGTCTTTTGATGCAAATTAAATTTTTTATTTTATTTTTATAAATAGACAAAATTGCAGAGTTATTACAAATTCACACAAAAATTAAAGAGCAGTTTTTTTTTTACTCTAAAGAAAAGTGAGTTTATTTTTATTTTATTTTTTCCCCTTTTCATTATATACGAGTTATATATAAAACCGTTATTCCTAACATTTAAGGATAATTCATGCATGCTCAAAAAAAGGATAATTCATGCATACACGTAGTTTGCACAAAGATGGCAGACATATCCCCAAATCTTTTGGCTACAAACATATCCTCAATTGGATTCAATGTTGGAATCTCATTCTTCGATTCTTTTATGTTTATAAATCCCTTAATTAATAATTTATTTTGCAACCTTTCTATATGCTCTTTCATTTGCTCATTATGTATTTCCACGTGACATTGCATTGGGTAGATCGATCCACATCTCAAAAGAATAATTATGTAAAATTGGGCAAAACAAAGAATCTTTTACAGATAACAATTTTAATATATTTCCACACAAGATAACAACAACCAACAATGACCCAATTGACAATTTTAAATTAAAAATAAACCTTTAATTTTGTAATTAAAATAACACTGTTATCTTAATATATTTAATCATTATTCTATTCTATGCATAAGGAAAAATATTTGTTAGAAGAGATCGATATCTTAAATATATTTTAATTACTTCAAGAGAATTAATCTTTAAAGTTGTATACGAATAAATATATTTTTTTATGAGAAATTCATTACAATAGATTAATTTGATCGTAACATACAATAAATAATCTATCATGTTGTATGTTAGAGACTAAAATGATGAATTTTATATAGTTTACAATTTAGTATTTTTATATATTTTATAAAACAAGTTATAAAGAATAATAGTTATGGCACTAAATTGAGTGTTTCTTCAACAATTTTGTAATCAAAAGACCATGACCTTGCATTAGAGTTAGTTAGATCTTCGTCGGCCATTTTTGATATGTAGCGTAGAATATGTCAAAAGGTGAAATATATCTGTCACCGTCAAATTAAGGGTCTTAATCACACTTACTCACACAAACATTAGTCCAATTTTCTTCCCATTTTATAGAGGGTGACATCTAGGGAGGGAAAGTATAAAAATCAAACTATACGAACATTTTTTTTGGATAATCTGTGAGACAACTAAAATATATAAATAAATATAAATATTAACATAAAAACTAAAAATTGTCTTAAAAGTTGTCATAAAATAGTTATACAATATTGTTTCGCTTATGTAATTTTAAATAACAACTACCTTTTTTTTTTACATAATTAGAAAAATATAATTAAGGATGCAATGGAATTTTGAGAACTACCTGTCTCATATATACTCTTTTTTGTTACTGCAAAAATCCTCAAATATACTTTCTTTTTTACATAACCATGTTATAGGAGCTTCACATTGTCAAAAACAAATGTTTTAGGACCTTCATACATACTCTTATAATTACATTGTCGCGCAAAACAAATAAAATCGTCAATAGTGTTAGGACCTGACCTATTTGGTTTGTCAAAAGTTTACTTTTACTTATTTATTTATTCTTTCAAAAAAGTTAATTTTTTATTTTATTTTACAAAAATGCGAGTCTATTTTATTTGTTCCTTGTTTTATATAGTAAAAAGATTTTTTTTTCCCTCAGAATTGCTTGTACAGAGAATTTAAAATGAAAAAAAAAACTCAATTTTCTTTCTTTGACAAAAAATTAATTTTGGTCATTTTTAGGTGTGGGAGAGCATTTCATGAGGTGTAAAAACAAATTGTCTATATGATTTCAGGGTATTAATTGGCCCAAAGTGAAGGATATCATCGACAACTCAATTTTAGAATAATACTTTTTAGACCCTCTCAATATCTCTTTAGGCCCCCTAAAGTTACAAAAATGCCCCTAATAAAAAAATATATGTCCGGTACTTATGTACCGGAGAGGTGAAACAATTATATTAAAAAAAAAATGCACATACGATAGTTAAGTACCAAATGTGTTATTAAGGGCATTTTTGTAACTTTAGGGGGACTAAAGAGATATTGAGGGGCCTAAAAAACAATCTTCTCAATTTTAAAGATATTAGTTTGAGCACTACCACCAAACAGGTGATACTATTTATACCTTTAGTTTTGCTAATACCCCATCTTCTCCCCTTCTTTTTTTTTACCAATCCGCCCTTCCCATAACCAAGCTTGTAGAGTGAATATTTTTTTCCAAATACCCCAACAACCACAAGTAGCTAGGGAAGCTGACCTATTAAAATTAATAACGATAAGATAAGAAGTGGGAAATTGTATTGATTTTAAATGCTAATGCTGAGTTAACAAGCTGATATGTATGTTGAACTGATATCAGAGAGTAGAAAATATAATTCATGTTAATGCTACATTAAATAATGTATGAGCAGGGCCCGTTCCTATGAAACAGGAGGTTCGATTCTCATAGGCCTTCAAAAAATAAAAACGCAATGTTTTAAAACTATTTAATCAGAAGAGACAATTTACGAGGCGTAAAGGAAGACTAACAAAAATGTAGAACCGGAAATTTAGGAGGCATATATTAGCAACATATATCAAAATTTGTCAACGCTCAACGTCTATCATATAACAAAATTAGCAATTATATTTTTCAACATTCAACATTAAAAAGTAATTATACAATGAAATTTTAAAAAGTAATTACCATTAAGCATTAAGCAACGTATAACAACATTCGTGTAGTTAAGCTTCATTCAAAAATCAGAATGAAAAGAACTTCTAAACATGAAACGAAATAAAAAATATTAAGTGAAAGAGAGGTATTGAGTGAGAAGAAAAAACTCAAACGCGTACTGAAGAAATAAAAAGAATGAACATATTATTTTTTATTTGAGTGGACTGTGGATATTAGGCTATAAAATTTATTTTGAGACCTATGTAATTTGGAGAACCGGCTTAATTGAGCTGCTTCCACACCCCATGACCAGACCTGTGTATGAGCAACCTCCAACTCAAATTAATCATTTTTTTTCTTCTGATTATGTGGAGATTACATATCCGAGAGTTGTAGGTGTGTAGCTTCTTTTTGGACTCAACCCTCTTTGTTTCCAAAAAAAAAAGTAGTTCACTATAACTGCAAAACATGAAGAAATTTTTGGGGGAGCCCAAACAATCATATAATTGTGAGACAAACGGATGCTACAAAAAAATTATGTGGGGAGAACAATAAGTTTGGTTAAGGGACATTGGTCAACATATTGATTAGATGTAGAGTAGTATTTGTCTTTGTTCATAGCAATATTTTTGTCATAGTACTATTACTATAGTCCACTCTACAGCTAAATCATACAGCACATGATAGGGGGAATATGATCCAAAATATCAAAATAATCAGATGAAAAAGAAAAAGAGGGCAATGAAAAATTAAACCAAAAAAAGAAAGAAGAAAATTAATGATTTAGCCAATCATAATGTTATAACAAAAAATTAAATTTACAAAGTTTGATGTCTAGTTTGTTAAGAGGCAGCATGGATGTCCAAGGCCACAATTATTACAATGGTTGTTCTCACTTTCCATCCATATGGAATCATTAAATTCAGAATGGTGACATACAGAAAGCAAAGGCGGGCCTCTAAATTCTCTCATCTTTTCATAGAACAAGGTTAAACATGAAGATGTACCTTAGGCACTTTGCAAGGTATGAATTGCATGTGGCACAAATTCCAAGTGGCCCACCCATGAGGACTTGCATGATTGAGCATGTGATATATATTTCTTTTTTGCCTTTGCTGTGTGTGTAGGGATTATGGTGTTTAAGTAGTACATATTTGGATTCAATTTTAGTAGGGTCAAAAGTGATTTTGAAGAGTTAAAATTAATTCTAAGTTAGAAGTTTTAGAGGAGGTCTGTTTGGTTTCTGTCGGGCAGAGGGGTCGTGATGCAGGGGTATGCGTGTCGTTTAGCACGTATAGCTCGGCCTCATTTTTTGATTGCGAGTTTTTTGAGGTGTTTGCGGTATTTTTTTGGAGTGTGATTGAGAGTTCCGTCTATATCCGGCTTCTTATTGTATCTTGTTTTCTTCCACAAGTGTTTTTGCATCTTGCATTTACTAGACGAAAATAATATTTACTATTTAAATAAAAATTCTAAGTTAGAATTTAGAAATTGAATTTTTATCTTTAAATTTGACTTCAACATTTAAATTGATCATTCATGTTTCACGTGAATGTATCAATACATAAAATATTGTAGTATAAAATTACTTTTAACTCAAATCAATTTTACGAAATCAATTTCTGACGTGATAGAATAAAACACAATTAGCAATAATGGTAGGTATTAAAATAGAGAATTGGGATAAATACTATAGAGCTGTCTAAACACAGTTGTGGGGAATTGACTTTTGCATGTGTTTTTGCTAACAGCGGGGTGGATAAGATATCATGACACAGTCTTGTTCCTGCCCCACCCTTCCTCTATCAATGGCTCCACCTTCTTTTATCATGTCTCTTAAAGCCAAGATATATAGTTGATAAATTAAGGAAAAACATATACAATACTAAAATATCAACCAATATATACATTTTTTAAGGCATGTGCATGATGCTACAATTCTGCATATACTAAAGAGATTTGCATTACTATTATTTATTTCTATAATCTGTATACTATAATTTTAAATCAAACCTAAGATAGAGCCTGGTTGGAAGCATCCGTTTTTATGTTGAGTTGAGTTGAGTTGTTTGAGTGATATTTCAAAAATCTCAAGTATCACATTGATTGGGGTTTGTAATATAACATTGGCGGTGTTGAGTCGTTAGAGAAACTCTTGTGCCCAAGATTGGGCAGAAAGTATTTTTTTTTTTTTGTTTTAGATGGTTCATTCTTGACTACTGTCAGTTAATTTGCTGAATCTGATGTCACAATAACACAAGACTTGTCAATAAGTACATTTCATTTAAGAGACATGATATTGGAACACATATTACAGACAACTTAGACCGACATCTTACAAAATACAAGGCTGGCAGGGTGTGCATGCAAACACAAAGCTAAGAGAAGGAATGGTTAAAAAAAGCCAAATTGTATCCTCCTATGGTATAAATACGGTGTCCATTTTTGTGTTCATAAAACATTACGGTTCACGCATTGGATGGAGACGGAAATAGATCCTCCATTTTTTCTATGCATAGGTTTACCAGAAATTTTATAAGAGATAATTTGAGAGGATCCATTCCGAGTGGGGATGTATATATAACCATAACTATATGGTAAATATATGCTAGCTAGTAGTAGCTACAAAACTTTATGACAGATAACTATAGTAGGTGTGGATACCATTAAATCCGCATCCGTATCCAATAATTATAGGGTAGTTAAAAAAATCTGTTTATTTTATCTATGGATATCCATTAAAGTATCCGCTCCATGTCCTTGGCGGATTTATCGGCAAATATCCACAAGTGCGGAATTTTTTGCCATCCCTAAACGCAATGATGTTTGGTTTGGAGCGGATTTGATATTTTGACAAGTCATATTATTTTTATGTTATTTTTCACAAATCGTGAAGGATACAAGCCTTACATAAATCTATTTTTTTTATTCTAATTTATAGTTTTTATTAATTATAAAATTTGAAGCCTAAAACTAATTTGATAGACTTTCTTCCTTTATTCAAATTGAGAGACTTCTTAAGTCATTTAAGTCATTCACTTTTCCTTAGATAATGTGTATTTGATTTTTGACTTGATTCAAATTGTGGAAAAAAATATTAAACATTGAATGATGGGTTTTATTCCAATTAAGTAGTGGAATTTTACCATTTGTTGAATGTTCATGCATCATAATTCTTTTTTATTTAGGCTCTGTTTGGTAAAATTAAGCTATAAGCTAGCTGATAGCTAATAGGTGAAAAACTAATTTATAGCTGATGACTGATAGCTGAAAGTTTATAGTTGAAAAACTAGTTGTTTGAAATTAAAGTGTTTGATAAAATTAGCTTTTGAAATGAGTGATAAGTATAAAATGATAAAAAAAAGTACATGTGTGTTTATTTTTTTTATAAATTACGTTTATAAATATTTTTAATTGATATATTTATCTTAAATAATTTATTTATTTCAAAGTATTTTTTATCTTTAAAATGCTAACTGTGATTTATGAATTTAATTGATATATTTCTTTAACAAATCTTATCTGACTTCATTTTTATATCTTTTTCATTTTATTTTTTTTTTGTGAATTTTTCTTCTTTTTATTTGAATCGGTAAATAAGTTAAAAGAAAAAAAAATGATAATATCAACGTAGTATCTATAAAAGAGAATCTTATGATTTAACGTATTGATAATCAATATATTCTCTTTTTTATTTTGTGGTTTGCCTAATTTTATTCTTTTTTAAGGATGGTTTGCCTAGATTATATTCTCTTATATAAGTACTTATATATTAATAATCAACATAAGATTCTCCTGTACTAAGTACCTATATTATAGTTGATGAAGCAATAAAATAGTATCAGAGAAGAGGAAAACAAAACGTGAGTGAGTGGGACGGTTGCTTTATTTACAAAAGGGAAAAAAAGTAATAAAAATAAAATAATAAGGTTATTATTGGAAGAAAATGTAAAAAACTATCAGCTATAAGCTAAAAAGCTACTTGAAATAGCTTCTCAAAAAAAGCTATAACCTCGCGAGAAAAGCTTGTAACCAAACACATAACTTTTTCATCCAACAGGCTTATAAGCTAGTATAACAAGCTATAAACTAGCTTTTTTGTGTTACCAAACACGGTCTTAGAGTATACTTTTTTTTTACTCAGGATTTAGTTTTAATTTAAAATATCGATTTGATACTCAACTCAAAACAAAGACAATTAGCTGGTGTTGGTATTGAGTTTGGTTATATTGGACTCGATTCAACTCATGAACACCTCTAATTTAACATTTAATTAATGTATTTAAATATAAAGAAGAACGATGATATTAGAGTACAAATGTTATTTACATACAAATAACATTTGTTCCTCAAATCATATGTGTGGAAAACAAGACGAAATTAAAAAATATTTTAAAAAAGCACAGAACTTATCCTAGAAATGTGGTGTTTTATGTTACTTTTTGTGGAAAATTACTGTATACACATTTGATAAGGCTGAAAAACACATGTAAAAGACGAAAAGCTCTGGCAGCAGTTAACTGCTGAATTATGAAACCAGCGGCAGTTAATTGTCGATGATCTGTTATAAGAACAGAACAAACATAAGTGTTTTCAAAACTCCATTGTTGCGGTTTTGGAACTCTTAGGTGCGATTTTCAGCCATTCCAAGCCAATTTCAAGTACAAAATCAAGTAAGTTTTTGAATTCTGTTGCATTGTTGTTTTATGATTGAATTGTTAGTTTTTTTTGGTTAAATTTCGGTTATAGAGGTTTTATTGATTTTATGATAGTTTAGGTTTAGGTTTTGATGAATTGTTCTAGAATTGTTAGGTTTAGGTTTTGATTTTATGATAGTTTAGGTTTAGGTTAGAATTGTTAGAATTGTTTAGGTTTAGGTTTAGGTTGTTATGAATTGTTATAGAAGTTTTATTGAATTATTAGGTTTAGCTTTTGATGAATCGTTGTAGAATTGTTTAGGTTTAGGTTTAGGTTTTGATGATAGTTTAGGTTTAAGTTTTGATTTTATGATTTTATGGCATTGTTGTTTGGTTTAGGTTTTGATCACCAATTTCTCTATGTAGATATGTCTCAGAATCAGAATCAGGTTCAGTTGAACAAAAAGGAGGGTGATGACAAGAAGAAAGCAAAATCGCTTGTGACATGGCACGAAATCGAATGTGATGGTTCCGTAAAAAAGAAGCGTTCGAAGGTGTCAGAGTACAATCAGTCCAGACTGAGGAGGAGCGGGAGGACATACTATTTTGGTCCTCAACCAAAAGAAGGTGCCCCAGAGACTGTCGAGGACAACCCAATTGACTTGTGTGACGAGGAAGATGATTGAATGTAATGGCTTCTAATGCCTAATTGTTTTGGATCTTTATTTGTATGTCGCGCAGATTTTACTTGACATTATGGTACTTTGAATAAAATCGTGTTTTGAATAATTTCGATTAAAGTCGCGTATTCGAATAAAGACTAATTAAATCTAACGTGAATTCGAATAAAGATTGCGTACTGAATGAATAAATTTGAAAAGTGAATAAATAAATTATTGTTCCATTCAAAACAACATGTATTATGCAGAATAAGACATTCCATTACATTACATTCGGCTAGAGCCTTCCAACTACAACAATTGTCTTACCTAATCACGATCTTTCCTTGACACTTCAATACCTTCATCTAAACCAGCCTAACAAGAATTTAATCTTTTGAAAAGAACAATCAGAATGTCGAGTGAATGCTTGGAAACTGCTGTTTAACAAGTTTGAATTACCCCATTTCAGAGTAAAACAATTGTTGTAGTTGGAAGGTGCATTCCCTACCTAATCACGATCTTCTGGCGGAATCAAACTTTTGATAATATCTTCGGTAGATCTCAGCAACGTTACACGCATATCGATCCACTAGAACATGATGTGCTCCCAAAAAATGCTCCTCACGTCCTCGTCGTTCGTTAATTCCACCAAACTAAATTATATTCTCCAATCGTCGAGCGTTGGACGTTTATACCGAACGTATTCCACCCTCCCTGTGTCTTCGGGGTTGACTCCTTGGTTGAATTCATTCAGTTGATCCTTGAGACCTATTAACGTTACACCAAGGCACCGATCCTTCAACCTCTGAGGTTCTCCGCCGTTGAATTGTGCATGAACGTCGAACATATCGACCATTGCTTCAAATCTACACAATAAGAAATTAAAAACAATCAATGAAAAACTCATTCAAACATTTCATCAAACACTTGGAGTGCAAATTATACATAAACCCTAAAAATCATAAAAACAACCCTAAAATGTTTTACTCTAAAAAAAACATAAAAATGCAAAAAATATAACAAAATTATTCAATTTATATCTACTCTTGAAATAAATCATATACTCTTACATGTAAATCTACTTAAAAACTAAAATAAAAAAATAAATATAAAACACCAAAATTAAAAATAACCCTAAAATTCTAAACTATAACATAATCATCATGCAAACATTTTAACTAAATTATTCTACTTACTTCTACTATAAAAATGAATTATAACATATAAATCTACTCAAAAACTAAGATTTTTTTTTACTCAAAATCTACTCAAAAACTAAAAAAAAAAACATTTATAACAACTAAAATGTAAGTTAATAGTACTATGATTTACTTACTTGTGATTTTGTTGAATAAATTTGGTTGGAGTTTTTAGAGAGTTTTTGAGAGAGATTGAAGAAATTGTGTGAGATTTTGAGAGTAACAATGGATGAGAGAGCTTCTGCCAGATTTGTATCAACACGTATCGGCAGTTAACTGCTGAAATTTTTCTCAGCAGTTAACTACTGTCGGTTCCATTCATAATTCGGCAGTTAACTACCGCTGAACTTTTTATCTTTTATATGTGTTTTTCAACGTAAACAAATGTATCAACAATAATTTTCTTTTTTACGTTCCTTCGATCATTTTTTTATGAAGGATTGAGCCCACCCCCTATGACTCCTCGTACACATGAACTATTTTATTTGTTTTACATAAGATTTTTATTTTTTAAGTTATTTACGACTAAATAGTTATATTTATTTTCTCATACTCCAATCAAACAACTTTTAACAACTACACATTTATCTCACTTTCTACATGTTTGTTATGCACTTTCATTCGTTAATAGTACTTTTCTATTTTAGTGTCTCTTCTCAAGTTCTCATCCAAACAAAGCACAAAATAAGAGCTTGAAGTAAAACGACCACAAACATCACCCAATTGGAGTAGCTCTAACTCAAGGTTCCCTAAAAAGAATCTGAGTTTTAAGCAATTTTGAAACTTCATTCTGAAATTGAAACAAGGGAATAAGCAAGAGAAAAGTTAGTCACAAGTTAATGCAACTTGAAACTTGATTCTGCAATTGAAACAAGGGGGAATAAGCAAGAGAAAGTTGGTCACAAATTAATGCAACAACAGCGAAAAGAAAATCGAGTTCCCAAGGCAGGGCAGAACATTAATTGGATAGTTGCAGACAGTATCTTTAGGGGCAAGCAAGGTCCAAAGTAGCATTAAATGACCCTTGCATCATTGAAGTTTCAAAATCCCTGCCACTTGCCGCACTATACTATAATGAATCCTAGCATTTAAAAAAATCTGTCCCTAACAAGTGCTTTAAGGGTATTGGTTAAAGAATCCCTAAAAAAAAAATACTCCAGTTTAAAATAGTTGATGTATCTTAATAGTTGATGTAATTGACTTTTAAGATTCAATGAGTAGTTGATGTATCTTGTCTAGAATATAGACCAAATACATCATTTATATAATGAATAAAAAAGTTAAATGTTTCTTATAAATAGGACCGGAGGAAGTAGGATTTAAGAGACCGAACTTGTAAAAAAATTCCAGTTTAAAAGTTAATGTATTTTTACAGGGAAAAGATTTATGTACCTTTTCAACAATCAACTATAAAAATGTTATTTTACTCAAAAATATAAAAATGTTAGAACACTTCAACAATCAACGACATTTTTGTTTAAAATAGTGATAAATTCTATATTCATAGACCTCGGTTCCTAAATTTTATATTCATGAACATATGAGACATGCCATTGCTATACATAATTTTTTGAAGGGTTTTTCTATCATGTGTAAATTTGCACATATTAAGAAGTTTAAAGTAGTAACTTTCACTTGAAACTTTTGTTTTTTATATTAAATATGTAACTTTTAATCAATAATTGTTGGTTTTCAATGAAAAGATACTACTTTTAGTTACCTTAACATGTGTAATATTGCACATGTTAGACAAATCCTTTTTTGAATTATATTAGAAAGTTAACAACCTCTTATACTAGTAAATTGAAAGTGTCTAAAACAAATTATATGAAAACATATTGATTGTTAGAACACGCTTTCTTATATTTGACCATTTTATTTTGTGCAACTTTTAGAATCATCTGACCTATTGTAAAAGTCTCGACCCCGTATCCCACAACTGGTTTTACCATCTAAAAAACCTAACGGCGCAGTTTGTTGATTGTTTCATTTCTATTCATTTGTAAATAATCTTTGATAAATATAAAAATGTAATGTATATATTGGGTTACTTTAGTAAAATAAATAAATAAATTCTACCATATATTTTTTTTAATAAAACATGTGAATTGCTAAAGAAAAGCAGATGCTAATGTGTGGCTTAACTCTTAATAGCATATCTTCCAAGAACACATGTTAAGAAAAAAAATATAGATATTTGTCTAAAAATTATGTTTTTAATTTTTTAAAACTTAAAATATAATTTTTTTTAATATACTTTTTTTAAACATACATCACTAAGACACACTATAATACTTCATTTGATCCATATTATACAAAAAAAAAATTATATTTAATTTTTTTAATAATGGATGTATCAAATCAACATTTTCCTCAAAAAATAAAATAACATCATAAATCAAATATATTAATTATCGGATAAGCTTTAAAAACGATTTTTATCTTATGATAATCAAGTGTAACCCTAAACAAAATCATCACCGTTTGGCGTCTGGAAAATTACAAACATTTTCTTTAGGATGAAATCGAGGCCTATAATTTCTTTGTGACGGTGGTGGTTACATACGCCCGTTTAAAGATTAAAGAATTCTCGCAAAGAACATGCAGACACTATAGACGTGTGCACAAATGTCATGTCTCCTCTCCTCTCTATTTAATGCAAGCAATGTTATTATGATGTTTCTATACCTCCTGCAATCCGATTTCGTATCCAAGTAGGTCGGTAGTAGAGCCAGTCCATCTTTTCTCCAAGATTTAATTTAATTTATTGAAAAAAATAACTCTAATCTAACGTTAAACAAATTTTCTCTTAAAATTCATTGAATAATTAATAGTATACTCCCTCCGGTTTCAAATATAAAAAAAGATTTTTTTTTTATGTTCATTAAGTAGTTAATGTACCTGGTCTACATTGTAAAGCAGATACATTAATTATTCAATGAACCTAAAAAATGAATATTTTCTTATATTCGAGACCGAAAAGGAGTATATTTATAATATTAATCAAATACGTTAATTATTAAATAAATACTATAAAAGAGGAGTATAAACTACCTCAATCCATATATATGACAAAAAGGGAGTATCTCAAATACAGGAGTACTGTATAGCGTAGCCCCACTTTCTCTGCTTGAAATCTGATTCACTCGTCTCTCTCCACAAACTGATTTGATTTCTTACTACTCATAATAAATTTAACAAAATCTGCTTTGATTTTTGAAACTTTCGATGTCTGGAAATTTCATTAAATGCAACCAATTTTGAATCGCATTAGTACTTGTGCTAGTTTGTTCATAATCAATACATGTTAAATAAAAAACAATCGTTTTCTCACGTTCATAGTTTTTCAGAAACACAATAAATTATAAAAACAACTCAGCGGTAGTTAATTACTACTGATTTATAATTAGAAACCGGCAGTAATCAATTATCGCTAAATTTTTAATCATCTCCATGTATTTTTATGAAACAATGAATGTAAAAGGAGTAAGCTTCTAAATCAAAAGGTTATAATCAAGGTAATAGAACAAGTAAAAAAGAGAGAGAATGAGAAATACAGGCCAAGTGATAGCTCTCAAACACAATTAGGTTAAATCACCAAGAGTGATAATCAAAAGAGTAAATAATGAATTTCACTTTTAACCATCGGAAAGTATGGAACTTAATTTTGTCCAACAATTGATGTAAGGAGTGTTCGTATTTAAATACTATGAATTAGTCTTTATATTATAATAAATTGAAAATTAATTTATCATGATTATAAAAATGTCAATGACTAATTTACTAGTTTATTTTTGTGGAGACAAAATAGAGTCTAAAAAAAATGGTGAGAAATAAAAATGTCTATATTTTGAAAAGTTTATGACAACAATAATAGCAATTAATACGGTTCTGTGTTTTCTCTTTTGCCATGTCTCTGTCAACACACACACACTCTCAACTCATCAGAACAGAACCATATTTGTACTCACTCTCTATACTCTTTGAGGATTGCTCCATCTTTCTTATCTTTGCTTAAACTCTCCCATCATTTTTTCAGTGGTCCATTCCTTCTTCCCTTTCACACCATTTTCACTTTCATTCTCTTCTGTACCTAGCTCTCTGCTTCTTCTTAAACGACCGTTCAATGGAACTCAAAATGCTACAATGTAAGTAACATACATTTCACCTTCTGAAGTTTGAACCAATAATAAATAAAGGGTCACAATCCTTTGTGTTTCTTTGTTTTCATGCTTTTGGCTATAATGTTTAGTTTTGATGATATTATTGTTACAATAAGTTTTTTTTGTTAATTTTTTTCATATATTGTTAGAGACTCTTTTAGTTAAACTAAAGAGACTAGAGAGTACTAGTACATTATTTTTGTTTGTGGTTTTTGTTTTTTTATATTTTTTTATTTTGTGCTGAATGTGTTGAAGTTTAATGTAATGTTTGATAAAGCATATAATAATAGAGAAAAAGAAAGGTTTGGATCTTTTTTTTTGGCCGTCCTTATTCTTGTTGTTTTTTAGTGGCCAATGATGTTTTTAGTCTTCATTCATTCTTCCATAGCAATGAAATGATATAGTTGACCTATATGTATGTCTCACATTCTTAATTTGTTATGCACTTAAATGTTTGTTGATATTGATTGAACTTTCCATTATTGATATTAAGCTTATTTTTTTATTCTTTGATTTATTTAACTTGAAAGTGGGATTTTGCAGGGTATAAAACATTTCTCTAGGATCACTTTAGATGTCAGTAACATTTTACTATTTCTGTAGAGGAATCTTTGGCATAAGATTCTTTTTTTTCTTTTTAAGTTTAGACTTATAGAAAATTAAGGTAACTAGTTAGAACCAAAAAAAATCTATGATGGTTATGGTTATTGAGTGATAGGGAATTTTAGTGGGATTATTAGTTTAGTTGTGATAATGAGTCGAGAACAATCGAAGAGAGGGAAGCATGAGAAAAGTTCTGATGGTGCTGGAAAGGTTATTGTTGCTGTCAAGGCATCAAAGGAAATTCCAAAGAGTGCTCTTGTTTGGTCTCTAACTCATGTTGTTCAACCTGGTGATTGCATTACATTGCTTGTGGTTGTACCTTCACAAAGTTCAGGTCATTTTTCTATTGCATTCTTCTGTTTTTTTATTTTTATACTTATGTTTTGGTTTGATATTTGTTGTTGCATGACCTTTTTGATATCTGTGTTTCTTAACTAAGCGTGTGTTCGGTTATGCAGCGACAAAAATTGATTTCGAAATAATTTTGTGAAATTGATTTTAGTTAAAAATGAGTTGAATGTGATGTGGTTTATGTTTGGATACAGTCGCATTAAAGTGAGTAAAATCAATTCTATAGGCAAAATCACTTTTGGCTCTCCCTACTTTGAAAATAAACATACGCTAAATCATTTGGTTCTTATACTATTGTCATAGAGATTTATTTGCTTTTTATGAACATTATAGATTTAGTTTTGTTATCTGAACATAAAGGTTGTAGGATGACATGGTTTGATTTAACTTTCTTGATTCTTGAAGACTGACTTTGTTGTTCGTTTATCGATTCCACATTTGAACCTTCACTCTTTCTCTGTGTAATTAACTATGTTACTGCACCTACATAGGCCGAAAATTATGGGGTTTTCCGAGGTTTGCTGGTGACTGTGCTAATGGACACAAGAAGTCAACAATGCTGGGAGCTAGTTCAGAGCACAAAAATGATATAACTGATTCTTGCTCTCAAATGATCCTTCAGCTCCATGATGTCTATGATCCAAAGAAGGTTAGTAGCCTTAATGTATAAAAGGTTTATTGTGTGTGTTGTGTCTGTATCAATATATGCTAAGCTAATTGTTGTTGTTTGACAGATAAATGTCAGGATTAAAATTGTTTCTGGATCACCTTGTGGAGCAGTGGCCGCAGAAGCCAAGAAAGCTCAAGCCAATTGGGTCGTATTAGATAAGTAATAGTCTATCTATATTGTATAATTTGTATTAGAAATTTGAAACAAAATTGATGAATTCTCAAATTTCTGGTATACTATTTTATTGAAACGAGATTATAATTTGGTTTGTGTTCTTGTATTTTGGTATTGCTTTCTTTACAGACAGCTCAAGCATGAGGAAAAACAATGCATGGAAGAGCTGCAGTGCAACATTGCGGTTATGAAAGGTTCCCAAGCTAAGGTACTTCGCTTGAATTTGGTTGGATCACAAAAGAAGGATCTTGAAGAAACATGTCCATTATCTTCCGAAAAGCATGTGATGCCTGGAAAACAATCAAAGAAGAAAAACAGTTCTTTGAATTCCACCACAACAGGACAAGTTGTGACGCCAACTAGCAGCCCCGAGCTAGAGACATCATTTACTACAACTGAAGTTGGAACTTCATCGGTTTCAAGCTCTGATCCTGGAACATCACCGTTTTTCGCCTCTGAGAACATTGTCGAGTCAAAGAAAGAGGAAACTATCAACGAAAATCAGGAAACTGATGATATCATTTCTGACACAGACAGTGAAAATTTGTCCGCTTCTTCAGCAAGCTTGAGGTTTCAGCCGTGGATTGCAGATTTATTTTTACATAAACAATCATCTCAACGTGAAGATGAAAGATCGGACTCAGAGAGATCTTGTGACAGGCTTCAAATGTCTACAACTAGAGCTTTGCTAGAAAAATTCTCGAGGCTTGACAGAGAAGCTGAAATTGAAACCTCAACCTATAAGACTAACATGGAATTCAGTGGAAGCGTAAGAGAAGCGGTAGCGTTATCTAGAAACGCCGCACCTGGCCCACCACCATTATGTTCAATATGTCAACACAAAGCTCCTGTTTTTGGAAAACCTCCAAGATGGTTCAGCTATGCTGAGTTGGAGCTAGCCACTGGTGGATTTTCACCAGCCAACTTCTTGGCAGAAGGAGGATTTGGATCTGTTCACAGAGGAATTCTACCAGAAGGGCAAGTCATTGCTGTCAAGCAACATAAATTGGCTAGTTCGCAGGGTGATCATGAATTCTGCTCAGAGGTAGAAGTCCTGAGTTGTGCACAGCACCGGAATGTTGTTATGTTGATTGGCTTCTGTATTGAGGATAAGAGAAGGCTGCTGGTTTATGAATATATATGCAATGGATCATTGGACACTCATTTATATGGTAATTTCTTTTTGCTTCTCTTCTAAATGATTTCATGATAGAATTGTGTTTCTGAATTTGCTTGAACTTACGGAAGTCATTCTGATTCATGATTCAACATGCAATAATGTTTTAGTCCATAATATGCCAAGTTCATATATGTTACTTGAAAGTTATTAGTTTCATCAATTATTAGGGAAATAGGTTGGATTTAGTATTTCAATTCGAAAAGCTAAGGGATTTATATATGTCCTTATGCTATACTAGATAGTACTTGCTATATATGTTGGCTAAATGTTACTGCTGATACTGTCTTGACTGTAATTTGTAAATTAATACGTTACTTGGAAGTCTTTCAGGGAGACAACGGAAACCATTAGAATGGTCAGCTCGTCAGAAAATTGCTGTCGGGGCTGCCCGAGGATTGCGATATCTTCATGAAGAGTGCAGAGTGGGATGCATTGTTCACCGTGACATGCGGCCTAACAACATTCTTATCACTCATGATTTTGAACCACTGGTAGTGTTCTGTTTGTCCTGCCTTGTGCTATGGAATCTTTATATTCTACCACTAATGGCATAATTATTTTATCTATCTGCTGTAATGTTCAGTTTATTAATTGATTGTGGTAAATTCTACAAGGTTGGTGATTTTGGACTTGCAAGGTGGCAGCCTGATGGAGACACTGGAGAGGAGACTAGAGTTATTGGAACATTTGGGTATGTGGTGTTTGACTCCTTAATTAGTTCCATCACGAACTATCCAATACAATAACAATAATGCAATTAACCTATGCTGCTGCTATATAGGTATTTGGCTCCCGAATATACTCAAAGCGGACAAATAACTGAAAAGGCTGATGTTTATTCCTTTGGAGTGGTATTAGTGGAACTTGTGACAGGGCGCAAAGCTGTGGATATCAACCGGCCCAAGGGACAGCAGTGTCTTACCGAGTGGGTAAGTTAAATGACATTTCTTTCTAAGAGAAATTTGACAGTAGAGTTACAAAATTTTGCCTTGTTAATGACTTTCCTTGAGTAATTGTCGGAGGGATTTGTATTATAAACAGGCACGACCACTGTTAGAAGAGTACGCCATTGAGGAACTGATTGATCCGAGGTTGGGAAGTCACTATTCAGAACATGAGGTCTCTTGCATGATACATGCGGCATCCTTATGCATAAGGCGAGATCCTTATTCTAGACCACGTATGTCACAGGTAAGGAAAACTTCTCGGAACAGATTTTTTATCTTGTTGAAGTTGTATATGACTGTGTTACAATCGCATATTCCGTTGAACTTGATATAGATTATATTCTTACCGTAGTTATTTGACACATGAGATAAACAATGGCTTCATTCTAATATATTTTGGCATACATTTACCCTATTACCTTGATTCTTGACATTATGTTGCACCATTTTATGGTTTCCTCGCCTGAGCTTGATGTTATACTTGTCCTTATTTGATCAAGGTTTTGCGAATACTAGAAGGTGACACGGTCGTGGAATCGCCACGCCATTGCGGTGATTCTCCTTCCCTTTGAAGCTCACTCTGTAGAACCAAACTACTGACCTGCCTATTGGAATAGTCCACCGCGAAAACTGCATTCTTGCCGTACTTTCGGATTTTATAGTTTTATTTCTATATTTCTGCAATGATATAATTTTGTATTTCTGTATAGTAGAGGGAAATTAGGATTAACAAAGTAATGAATATATAGAATAGAAGCTAAACCCTTGAAATTCTTTAAGATGTTTTGTAAACATGTGCCTGTATAAATGGCCTCGACAAACTCATGGAGCTCTATAGTATATGGCTCTTCTATGCTCTATTGCTCTTCAAATGGATAAAAAAGCTTTTTTGTAAATTCTTTTCATCGTTTATGTGCCTTTACTTGATTTCGATTCCCTACTGTAACTGTGAGACACAGTTACAGCTGCCAGCCATCCAATCCAATCTAAATAAAAGTTTGAGATTGTTTACTGTGTGAAACCGTGATTGAAATTTGAACTGTTTGATCTTAAATCAATGGTCAGATCTGTTTAGCACAACAATGAATCCAGGTCCGGAACGAGTCTTGTACAAGAATAAGTTTTTCTTGATAAAGTTCTTGATAGTAAATACACCAGATATTGTGTAGTTTGAGTTCATATTGAAATTTTAAAGAAATGTACAGTCCTAGTGAAAAAGTGATAAGTTCTTAAAATTGATTTTTGATGTGCGTATGAAAAAACTTATGAACATGTAAGTCTAACCAGCAAGTAGCAAAAAAACGAGGACAGTTTGAAAATAAGTTTGAGTTTGCTTTAATGATTAATGATGATGTGTAACTTTTGAATGTAAGCAAAACAAAGTGATTCTTGTTGGCTGATAATGACAATTGACCATGCTAAGAAGCTGAACGTGATCTTGTGACATGTCTAGTGTTTGTTTCTCAGTTATGTTTTGGCATTATATATTCACATAACTAGTAACAAGGTATCATGAACGTTATCCTCAAGGCCAAACTCTCCGTTCATTGTCTTTATATCTTTATTGTGAGTAATGATAAACAAGGTCAACAGTCAACATAGGTCTAAGGAGAGGAGAGGGTCTATTCGATTGAGATTTTAAATAATTATTTTGGCCAAAAATAGTCTTATAGGTTTTAATAGTCGGATTTTTTTAACATAGTAAAATTATTTGGAACTTGTGTAACACATTTTTTTTCCTTAACAAGGACACTAGTTTTTTTTTAACAAAAAGAGACACTAGTTAATTAGTAATTAACATAACCTTTTTCATAACCTTTTTTAAATGACTTACAATCATGATTTTGAACATAGGATTTTAATGGATTTATAACATAATTTTTTAAGGTTTCAAAGGACTTTATAGAATTTTAAGATTCAAATAAATGAATTATGGAAAGAAAAAAAAATAAAGTTACGAGAGTAAATGAAAAAAGAAAATGAATTTCGATACAAAATTTAAACCCTTTGATAACAAAGTGATTATTTTCTAAAAAAATAATAAAAAAGTGATTCATACTTCATATTCTTCGAAGTAGCATTTCTCCACATATCTAAACATATATTAATCCTTTGTAAATTGGTGACACAGATGAAGATTCGTTTGAAAGTTCAACTGCAAATAGAGGTAAAGTGAATTTCATCAATATTGAATCTTTAAGTACTATCAATTAATTTAGAAAATGGAAATAGCGTGAAGTGGGTTTGATTTTGATTTTGATTTTTAGTTGAAATATCATCAATATTCATACTTTCAATCTTCAAGTATTATCAATTAATTTGAAAATTGGTTTCCCTTCGATCAACAAAATCTCGCATTCATGCATTCAAAACATTGGTGATTGTTCGATCAAGATCACACGGTTAAAAAAATATTTTAATTTTATGCTTTTAAAATACTGAGTTTAAATCAAAATCGTCCATGGTGACTTCACTATATGGAGTTTGATCAATTAATATGCTATCATCCAACTTATCACCTATTTTTATAAGACATTAAGACATAGTCTACTTCTTAAAACAATATTTGTGGGATTGCGATTGTTTATCTTTGTGTGGGAAAATGATCATCTCTCTCTCTCTCTCTCATATACTACTCTCAGGTCCTTTTTACAAGAAACAATTGACTTTTTAGATACATTGAATAATTTATGTATATAGTCTAGAAAAACGAGGATATTTTATTATAATATGAAGCGCATATTTTTGCTTAAGATTATATAATTTGAACAAGGATAAAATAGGAATCACAGAGGATGCGCGAGACACTATGAGGGTGGAAAAAGAAATTCTCCAACAAAAAATCTAAAGATGAGAAATAGGGCTCTTAGGCCCAAACATTTAGAAAAATCTTAGGCCCATACATTATGATTATGTTGTTTTCTCCAACAAACAAGTGCTTCATTTTACCATTTGAAACCCTAATCCCATACTTGAAGCGTCGTGAGTCTTCTTAATTTGTCAATGCATCTATCTACATCGACTTTTAAGGTATTGAGAAAGGGAAGTTTTATATTACATTGTTAGCTGATGCTGTTTTATTTAAACTTTAATTGATCTAAATATTTGGTGATATTTGTGTTATGCATTAATAAAAAATCTTCAGTTCTCTGATAATTTTTCAGGTAATTTATGACGTTTTCTATTGGTTAATGAGTTGGTGTTTGCTTGCCTTCAAAGGTATTTTAATTTTTGGCACACCATATGTAGTATTAAATTGTGGGTATAATGTTTAGAACTTCTATAGATACTTGCATGATCATATTTGTTAGCGAAATGATGAATTTGTCTTCAATGTTGTCAAATTGAATCCTAATAGAGATCCAAATCAAATCCTTTCAGCCAACTAACATTTTTTGAATGTCTGATTTAGGGTTTCATAATCTAAAGAGCATTTAGGGCAATCAATAGGACAATTAATGTTTTTGTTTCAGGAATCAACTATGAGACGAATTATATTGCGTAGAATTTTTAAAAGAAGATTGATTTGGTTGGGTGGAGCTTTTTATTTTTCAAATCTTCTTCCAAAGATGATTGATAGGGTTAGGTATAGAAGATACGTGGTTACTTAGCTCTTCAAATACCTCAACAGTGTGGTAACCGGACCTTATTGAGTAAAAATCAGTTTTGTCTAGCGCCCAAGTGAATGGATCCATTGTTAGAGTGTTAGGACTAAGTATACTAAAAATTTGATTTGCTTCAAAATGTTTGTATAAATGTATTTTGAACAACACATTTGATTCTTGTTGAATAAGATCAATGCCCTTTATTAAGCTATGATCCTTGGGATTCTTGGACCAAATTTTGAGGTCATTCTAACTAGGAAGAAAACCATCTTGCCAGACAACACTGATAGCTTGTAGTGAACAACCCCCCTTCTTTACCAACCGAGAAGTGGACTACAACAACATTACAGGTGAATTCGTCGAAATTTTTAAGACTAAAATATATGATTGTACTCCGGCACATGGTTCGTAACTACTCCTCTTACGACATGACGCTTACCTACAATTAGACACTTGTATGAATTTGAGACTTATATACCGATTTATCTGATAGTAGCAGTAACACATCCAACAATTTCAATATATATAGTGTATAAATATTAAATTAATGATAATTTTTTTTGTAGTGGTCGGAGTTTGAACCCTAGACCTTGCATATATTATGCATTGTCCAAACCAACTGAGCTAAGTTCACGATGACAAATTAATGATAATTTATCACTCAAAGTACAAAATCAAAGAGTACATAAATTATCATTTTTCCTTAAATTTTTTTTTTATCATTTTATACCCAAAAATCGAAGACGCTTAAATATCTAGAAAATGTATTTTAGCATCTTGTATTTTGAAAATGTTGTTATTTTTTATTTTTTTATATTCAACAACTTCATAGTAAATTATCAATTATCTAATAAATCTTTGATAAACTCTGATATGATATTAGAATTTAGATTTGTGTAAGTTGTATAAATAAGATTTAAAAATTTGCCACAAAGTTAAAGATAATTTGGTTAACTTAATGGGTGTTTAACTTAACTTAACTTAACTTAAAAAGTACTGGCTGAAAGGATAATTTATCATAAAACGGTCTCATTTTGACTTAAAAGAGAAACAGGGTTCTTACCGCTTCTTCTTCCACCATCGCGTTAGGGTTTACAGAGTTTCACTGAATTTACCTTCACTCTTTCAATGTTACGCTAATTCGCTGCATTTCCTTTCAACAATAATGGGAATGGACAACGAAGAAGATCCTCCTGAACCCCCAACCAAAAGGTAAACATTTCTACTTCTCCATTTTTGTTTTTCGTTTTTGTACATTTTATTTTCTACAATTATCATTTTGCATGCTTTGTAAATATTCAGTTGAAAGCTACTCAAACTAAATTATTGCAATTTTAATAATTTCTAGTTATTGTTCATTTGTGTGTGCTAATTAGTATCTTCTATATAATAATTTCTCAAATTTGCTTTTATAATCTGTAGCACTGACACTTGTGATCGAAAACTTTTACTGTGTTTGGCTGACACATGTGATTACATTAATGATGTCATTTTTTCAAATTACTACCTGTGTTGACGTGTCTGTGTCATGATAGATGTTTCAAAAGTTGTCCTGAAGAGCTTATTGAAATAAGCTGAAAACAATTTCTGAACATGTCATAAGTTGTTTTCATAAGCTCTCACAAGTGTTTATGTGATCAGTAGATAAGCTCAAATAAGTCAACACAAACAAACCCTCTGTACTTTTTCAATTGCATATGCTTGTTTAGAAGTTGCTATCTTCTTCCTGCATTGTACAGACACAAATGCTCGGCATGCTATAAGCAATATAAGAAGAAAGAACATCTTGTTGAGCACATGAAAAACTCTTACCACTCTATCCATCAACCTAAATGTGTGGTTTGTGGAAAGCATTGCAAATCTTTTGAATCTCTGAGGGAGCATCTAATCGGTTAGTTACGAGTTTGCATATTTGATCCAATTTCAGCAATATGGCTTGCTGTGTGTAACTCATTTTAAATTCTTTTTGTGCTCTTTTGTTTTCTCTATGTTATAGGCCCTTTGGCTAAAGGACTTTGTTCAGCGATTTTCTCTCAGTACGGTTGTCAACTTTGTTTTACCCGATTTGACAGTCCCGCTTCTCTCAATGACCATAAAGAAACTTGTCGCCTAGCTGCCCCTGTTCCTCTAGTAAGTTGGTTATTAGGAACTGAAAACGTTCAAACGAGATACAGTTTCTCATGTCTACTATTCAAATCATCTATTAAAACTTGCTTACAATGGATGTTTCCCGTGTCTTTTGTTTTGTTATTGTACGAACGTTAACTTTGTGTGTGGAACTATTGCAGGGGACAAACAAATTTCCTTGTACAGACATCCATATTAAATTTCTGGATTCTTCTGATGAAAATGATGCTGACTGCCGCCCGAAAGCAATTGCTATGGACTGTGAAATGGTTGGTGGTGGAAGTGATGGATCACTGGAACTTTGTGCTAGAGTGTGTTTAGTTGATGAAGATGAGAACTTAATCTTCCACACATATGTAAAACCTCAAATCCCTGTTACTAATTACAGGTACTTCATCCTTTTATTGTATGATTGTTTTTCTATATTATCAAAAGAGAGAGTTAGATGAGGAATAGTGAGTAATGGTGTTGACTTTGTTTGACATTTTTCAGGTATGATATAACTGGGTTGAGAGAAGAACATCTTCGAGATGGTAAGCCACTTAAGGAAGTTCAGGAAAAGATTTTGCAAATTTTATACAATGGAGAATCCATTGGAAAAGTTAGGTTGGATGGTGGAAAGGCCAGGCTTCTTGTAGGGCATGATTTGGCACATGATTTGGATTGCTTGGGAATGAGTTATCCTGATCACTTGATGAGGTAGATGTTTCTCGACTTACCAATTCAGTTGTGCTCATCATTCTAAAAATCATTCTTTACGACCAGTTATTTCAGTTATTTTCCTGTTCAGCTCTCTAAGTAATTGCTGTCTTTTATTTGATGAATGAATTAAAACAAAACAATTATCGGAAACTGCTGAGTTCCATCTGCTTTTTCCCCTTTTTTGTCGCTTATGTTACAAGGTTATAAGGTGCATTGTAGAATTCTCTTGAACTGTGTAGTTGTTATAGCGATTTTTTTTAAACATGAATAAGTTGCCATATTTTGGTGATCCATTCTATTCAATTGCTTGGATTTTTCATAATCTGAATAAATGATGTAGTAAATTTTATTGTTGAATGAAGTTCAGTTTCTGATTTGTGAGCAGATATTTGTATTTATTATAAAACTAACTTGTCGCCTGTGCTCATATTTTGTGTTGCAGAGACACAGCAAAGTACCGTCCATTGATGAAGACAAACTTGACCAGCCATTCGCTCAAGTATCTTACCCGAACATATCTAGGGCAAGTTACATTTTTCCCTCATGCTTCGTCAAGTTTTGAATTGCTTCTTCCAATCGAGTTTTCCTTTCTCCATTATTTAATTGGTCCACTTGTGTATTTAGATTGACTTTATATTTGATTGACTTGCATATATTGCTGCAATTACATATCTGTGGGTATGACCATTAGCTACTGTATTTTAATATGATCCTAACATGTTTCTTAACCTGTCTTCAATGTAATTGCGCTTTTGCTTTACAGCTATGATATCCAAACCGGCGCTCACAATCCATATGAAGATTGTATTTCCGTGATGAGACTGTACAAGAGAATACGAGGTCAAAGTCACAAGGAAAAAGGCTACAGAACATTGACTCCGAGGGACAACATCGTGGACATGTGCGACAGTTGGAGAACCAAGGAACTAGACAACCTCACACCAGATGAACTCTATGCCATCTCAAAATCAGATTATAGGTGTTGGTGTTTGGATTTGAAGCCAAGATTGGCGCAAGCTTGAGTTATCGATCATTGCAGTTTGTTCATAACACCAATCAACTGTGTCTGGATTTGAAGCCAAGATTGGCGCAAGCTTGAGTTATCAATCATTGCAGTTTGTTCATAACACCAATCAACGGTGTCTGGATTTGAAGCCAAGATTGGCGCAAGCTTGAGTTATTTATCATTGCGGTTTGTTCATAACACCAATCAACTGTGTGTATTTTCTTAGGTCTTGTTTGGAGTACCGTCTTTTTAAGGTGGTGACACACATTTAGTGTGAAACTACATTTGGTAGCAATGGTTTGCTGAACAGTATAGCAATGTTTTTTTCTTTTTTACTTACCAAACAGTTTACAAGATGCTTTCGTGATACTAAACATGCAGGTGCTTAAGTGTTTACTAGATTGGACTCCAATTAATAGACACACCCGTTAATTTTGTTCAAATTTTAACCGTGATTAAGCCTTAAATCAGCCACACTAAGCATAAATATGAATTTTTTTTTTTTTTTATATATTTTTTTATCTTGCATCAATAAAAGAGTTGTCTCTGATCCTGATCCTATTTCAACGGATCAATTTTAGATCTAAGTATTTAGATTGCCACTTGACGAGATGCTAGATAAATAATGTTATTCTTTTCATCAACACGGCACTTAAACTAAACTAGTATATACTTTTTATTCTATTATTTCGTTGAACATAAAATTGGATCTTGTGTTGAATCTTTTTATTTTATTGAGGGTTATTATTATGCATAGACTATGTTTACCAAGATTTTTGCAAAAAATACAATAAATCATCCTAATATGTAATTATTTTATGCAAATAATTAAATCAGTAAACATAAATTTAAAATTGAAAGTGATATATTAATCTCCTTTTCAATTTTCACCTTTCAAAGATATTTTTGAGTGGTTGCTACAAACAACTAACCAGATGCAAAGACTTGCTCACTCTGTCATCATCGCCAATCTGTCTATCAATTCACCTATCTTTTGGCATAACTTTCCCCTTTCAATTTTCAATCCAAAACCATAACAATATACATATAAATAAAAAAATTGAAGAAAATAAAAATTGTTTATTTTTTTTTATGTAGCTAATAACAAACAAACAACAAAAAATTCACCAATACACAATTCAAAGATCTAACAATTTTTCTTCTTCACAATTTCACAACCCCAAAACCCCCAAAAAAAGAAAAATTAAACCCTAGAATCATTCAAACAAGAAAATAAAATGAAAACGAACAAGAAGAATTACAGGATCAAGAAACAGGAGCACCACCAGGTGGAGAAAACGAAAGTCCTTCTTCTTCATCAAGAAACAGATCACTGGTGTTTCTAAAAGCAGCATGAAGAAGAACAACCACAACACCAACCGCAACGGCGATAAGAATATTGAGAATCGCACCAGCAAGCAAAAGCAATCCAACGGTGAGAATCAACATAAGCACAAGAATAACACGATCACTGATGAGTCTTCCAAAGATAACAATAGGTTCATCGCGAAGAAAGTAGAGAAACAACCACGCAGCTATGAGAACGACGAAGACGATGAGTGAGATTGGATGCCAGAGAAGACTGAGGAAGAGGATGATGAGAAGGATGATAGCGTAGTTCATCTGGAAGAAGGAGATGTTGGTTTTGATACGGGAGATAGCGTCGTGGAAGTTGGATGGGAGGTTGAAGGAACGGAGGTTGAAGAGGAGTTTCCATGGACGGCGAGTTCCGAGGCCGGATTTGAGGCGGTCTTTGGCGCGTGTGATGAATTCGAGGTTGGTTGCAGGTGGGGATGATGAGGTTGGGATTGTTCCGTAGTTTGTCATCGTTGTTGTTGTTGTTGTTGTTGTTGAAGTGGGAGAGGATGAAGAAGACGATGATTCTGAGAAGAGACTGTTTCTTCTATTGAATCAATGAATGAATGATTGATTACTTCTATTATAAGACGGCATTTTATTTTGTTTTATTATATGCTATGATGCCAGGATAATACATAATAGGATTTTTCATATTAAAGAACAATAATACATATTGGAATAATTAACATCGTTTTTATACTCCTTGAAAATCAAAAATTTGTTTTCGTACTCAAGCGATTAATTAGCTCTCTACATGACGAATTGTTTGAGAGAAATCGAATTTAGATTCTGATGAAAATATTTTTTAGTCAAACTTTATTTACCTTTTAGTCGAATTTTAGATTAGTATGGTCATTTTCCTGCTAACATCAAAAAAAAATACCCAACTAACATAAACTCCTATCTCAATTGGTAGAAAGTTGAAATTGTTAAGCTGTATGTTGTGATCGAGATTCAAACATTGACTCCTCCATTTATCTGTATGAGTTTGTCATTTCACCTATCTAAAATAAATTAAAAAACAAAGAAATGTACCAATAATGGAGTGATCTAAATAGTAAGAGATTTAGATTTTGAGTTAGGTGGTCACTGGCCAAGCTTCAAATTCTAACTTCCTTAAAAAAAAAAAAACTTAAAATTTGAACTCCTGATTCAAATACAATTTAGGTGGAAGACATGATCCATCTAGAGTGTTTTATAACTTTCTCAACAAATATTAATCACAACAATGATTTTGTTGAGAGGAAAAAACTTACATTGTGCGTATTACAAATTCTTCGACGAATATTTATCACTGATAATCAACAATGAGATCTTTGTACCTATAATATGTTAAAATAAATAAAAGAGAGGTATGTAAACAACAAGATGTTTGTAGAGTTAACAACACTACCTATAGGAAAAGAACTGGAGTTTGATTTTTGGAATTATCAATTTAAAATATAGTTTAGTCATAGTAAAGAAAAAAGGAAAAATACCTTTTGTTGACCTGAAAATTATCTACTATCGGATTCAAAAGACCTAAACTAGTTCTCATCAGTCTCTATATACGTGTCCATTTGATTAAAAATATGTCCCTAAATATTAGGGCCGGCCCTAGAGATTAAAAGGTCTAAAACAAAAATTTTAATGTGGCTTTTAAAAATATATTTTTCTAACAGAATATTTATATAAAACAATTTTGTGGAGATCAAAATTTGAATTCATGACCAAGGGTAATTGAGTTCTTTTTAGTAATCAGTTGTGTTATTCAAATGTCTGTAATTTATCAATCATATAATATACTTATAACCAAATTAACTTTTTAGAGGCATTTTTTCATCCATAATTTTGAGGCCTAAAACCCTTGTTTGGATTAATCGACCCTTATGCCAGCCCTTCTAAATATAAGTCCTTTTTCAAATTATTAAATACATTCATCGCTTCTTTTTCAAATAAACACTCAATTAACATCACTAACTACTTTGAAATAGGAAAAATTAAAATTTACTACACATGCATACAAATAACGGTTTAGGTATATTTATACATAAAATAAACATATTAGGAGTAACTACGTTACCAACTTTTTTTCATAAGAGTGAAAAGACAATATATTCTTATGTTAAGGGACACAAGGAGTATATGTGATAGAAGAGGGAATAAGAGAAGTCATTACAGAGATTAAAAGTCAGTGTAAAAATTAAAGGAAAACGTTAATCGGTATCTATGAGATACTGGTTAATCAATCAAATATAGTAATATTTATATTAAAAGTTGTACAGTCAATTCCTCAAAAGTTTAAAATGTGTCATTATTAATTTAATTTGTTTTTGACGTCCTTAATCATGAGACACTGGTTAGCATGACTTAAAAATAAATACAAAGATCGAAACAATTTGTTGGATGTTTCAATTTGTAGCTTCTTATTTTAAGGTACAAAGGCTTAGAAGCATGTTTTGTATTGGGTGGACGTGGAACCAAATAGTCCATTAGTGAGAAAGTGAATTGTGAATTGAGTGTGGTTGAAAGTATGAACTATCTTTTTAAGTTTGTTCTGTTTGAATAGAAGTGGTAAGTAAGTTTGAAGTTGAAAGTGGAACAAAATGAGGATCTAAACATCCTCTGGAAAAGATATGTGACTAAACTTTTCGCAAATTCTAACAATGACTATATGATATTTTCTTGAGGATATATTGAGTCTTTTTCTATTCTTTTAAGGACTTTTGAGAGGTTTTAGAGTGAGTTACTCATAGTTTAGGAAATGTTTTGTAATGTTTTATTTTGAGACGTTATATGTCGCATTCCTCCCTACCCAAACGACTTTATAGGTATTTTAAGTTTTTGTGGTATATATCATATGAATGATGGAGGAAAAGGCATCTTATATATAGAAGTTACGGAAGCAAGGGACACCAAGTACATTGAAGATATGAAGAGCAAACAATTTGTGAAAATTTTGTCCCAAACACATGTCAAAGGAGACATTTAGACCTACGAAAAGTGCAGAAAGATGGTGCTTTCGTAGTCACCCAAAATTTAATTAGTCTAACGCTAAATAGGTGAGACATCCACCATTACTGAGGGTCTAAAATCTTGATTTATCAAGGGTTAAAAAAATTAAAAATTATGAGACATTTGGAGGAGAAAACGAAATCACATCTTCTTCATCAATAAATAGATCAGCTATACAATAATCATTTGTGTTTCTGAAAGCAGCGTGAAGGACAATAACAACACACATCAAAACCGCAACGAATATGTTGAAGATTGTGCCGGTAAAGAGAATGAACACAACGGTGAGAATCAACATCGGAAAAACAACAACACGATCACTGATGAGTCTTCCAAACACAACAAACGGTTCATCACGGAGGAAGTAGAGGAAGAGCCAAGCAGCCATGAGTTCAAGGAAGACGATGAGGGAGGTTGGGTGCAATAGAAGACTGAGGAAGAGGATGATGAGGAGGATGATAGTGTAGTTCATTTCGAAGAAGCAGATGTTGGTTTTATAGCGGGATATTGCGTCGTTGAAGTTGGTTGGGAGGTTGAATGATTGGAAGTTGAAGAAAAGCTTCCATGGACGGCGAGTTGTTTCGAGCGGGGATAATGGTGGGGTTGTGATTGTTCCATAGGTGGTCATGGGTGTGTTGCCGTGCTTTGGTTTGGTGTGGATGTAGATGACCAGTTCTATTATAAGACGGCATTTTTGTTTATTATTTGTATCACTATAAGTGTGATGATGTGAGGATAATACCTAACCAATTTCATATTAGAAAATTAACATTGTATTCACACTTCAATTAAAATATTGAAAAAAAAAGAAAATAAACAAAGAGATATGTATATGTCTTTGGAGAGTTGATAAGATCCGCTGAAAAAGAGTTTTATCATTCATTGTAGTTCTATCTAATTCGAAAGATTAATCTCTATAATTGCGTGTAGAAGATATTGAATTTACGTAAAGAAAAGGAACTATCAAAGTCATTGTCTTTGTAGAATACTCTCCATTTCCAATATATTTTTGAGATTATGAGAATTTCAAAAAGATAACTATATCAAAATTGTTAAGTTGATCTATATATTTAATTACTTACAATTAATTAAATTCTTAAGTTGATTGACTTACTATAAATTAGTCCATAGCATATTTTTTTTAAGATTAACATAAATAAAATTTGAAAGAGTCAGAAACGTTTTTAAAATATTTTTAAAATCAAGAATTTATTTAAGAGTGTCATACAAAATCAAAAACTAATTTATTAGTTTATTCATTGATAGCATTACTCCAAAACAAAAAAGAACTCGATTTCATAATGAAATCGTCAATTAGGAAGGTGGATCGTCCTAGAAAAATATTAAAGAAATGTCTTTCTATTGACTTGAAAATTAGTTTCATGATAAGCTAAAAGGATTTAGTTCTTTTGAAGTGAGTAATTCATTTTAGAGACAAAAGTGAATAATACCAATGATGATAAAATTATCATTAGTTGATGTTATATGCACAAAAGTAATAAATCTCACGTTATTACTTATTGTTTTCTTAGGCCATCCACAATGGCGAGTATTTCACCTATTTAGCACCATAATAAATAGGCATCCACATTGCAGAGTATAATATTTGGGTGTTTATAGGGAAGGGTGGCTATGGAAGCGCACTCTCTCTTCATTTTTTTTAACCTCATTTAATAAATCATAATGAAATAAATAAAATTGTGTTGAAATGTAATAATATAGAATTATTTGTGGGACCTATTTAATAATTTCTTTTGTGGTGCTGGGTTGGAGAAAATTAGTGTTTATTAAGTATTATTGTAAAATAAGTGATGTGGACAAATGAGTCTCATTTAAGCACTTTAAGTGGGATGTTCTAACGTGGATGAACTATATTACTAACTTTTTACTTTTTATTTTATTTTATAAGATTAACTTCTTATTTTAGAGGAGGCAAATTCAAACGCAGAAGTCTAAATAGCAGAATATGCATAGAAGAGGAAATAAGAGACGTCATGAAAAAACAATAGAGAATAAAAATATGTGTAAAAGGTCAAATAAATAAATAAATATTATTTTGAAGGAACAAAAATTTAAAAATTAAAATTAGTTTCATATATTCTTATGATAATTTAGTTACAAAAATACGTGTTCATGATTGAGGTGTTCTCTAGAAATCAATGACGACATGTTTAAGTGTCTCACTCTACATTTTTTAAGTTGTAAAGTTGTTGGTGTTAGTTTCATTCATTTGGTTTTTTTTTTAGGGGTTCATTCATTTGGTTTTGTTAAAGTAATTTGAGGATTTTTAAGATGCGAAAAGTCTTGCATAAGTAGAGTTGGTCAAAACAATAGTTGGTGCCTAAAATAAAATATGGAACGTTAATGTCAAGAAGATGAACTCAGAAAACGTAAAAAAGAAACAAGTTAAATATTACTAGTACGACAAAAAATCGACAACATTTTATTTACACCATAAAATATTGTTCAATTTTTTAAGGTCAAATGTTTTGGCCTTACTAACTTGATCCTTGGGCTGGCCAATTCACTACAGAAAAGATCTAACTTAGCTCAAGTGAATCAATGTAACTTTTTTTTTTCCTTTCATAAATCAATCTCTCTAAAATGGTTTTTTTCCTGATCAAATATGGTTTGGTTTACAAAAAACTTGTAATGGTTTTAGGTGATGATTGAGGGATGTGTTTGCAAGAAATTCTAATATGGTCACAAGACCAAATAAAAAGTATTTGGTTACACACACATAAAAAAAATATTTTTTTAATAATAAAGAGGAAATTGATAAAATAATGGTTGAATATTTTGAAGATAGTCTTTTCTTAAGTGTGTCCAAACACTATTGATTTGGTTTTGTGACCATAGAAGAATACATATGTGTTTGCTGCCAAAAGATAATATATTTAATTAGACTCAACGTATTAAATGATAGTGTTCGTGTGGGTTCATGAAGAGATTCAATGTGATAGATAGATACTCCCTCCGCTCAAATTTAAGTGAGTTTTTTACTCATTTTATATTTATTAAGAAAAGTGTATTAGTAAAGAAGAAAGAAAAATTGTTTTAAGTACTCTTGTCAAATATTGATGTATTTACCATTATCATAAATGTAAAGTAGAATATATTGAATTGAAAGTGATAAAAATAATATTAATTCGAATTATAATTGACAAAAGTAATTAATATTGCATTGAAAAGTGAAATGTGTTAGTTATTTTAGGACACTAATTTTTTACAAAATGTTCATTCATTAAACGGAGAGAGTATTTAATTAGTGGGTGACAAGTATCAGAATGACAAGTTACTTGGTTTTAAAAAAACTTGGTAAATGTGATTTTGAAATGGGTAAAGTTTTGGCATGACTCATGGGCAAGGGATTTGGTGTACAAGGGATATTTTTAGTCCATGAAAATTGCTCTTCTCCTATCAAGATTTGCTCATTTCCAACCGAATTTCTTAAAATATTTATGCGTGACTTAATCCACGTAGAACGTTACTTAAGTTACGCTCGGTACATGACTTAAGTCAACGTGAGTTAACTCACGTTGGATTCTGTTATAAAAACATAACAGAACAATGAGAAATTTTTTGAGTTTTTTCAATGAAATCTAATTTTTTAGGTTTGTATGATGAAGATTTGAATTTGTTTATGAGTTTGATGCTTTTTTTTGGAGTTTTTGATTATTTTTTCATTAAAAGGATAACTATGTTGACATTTTATAACATAGATGATTAAACTGAAGAAAAAAAAATAAAAGAAAAAAATATTATATAAAATTATGTTGCGGGACGAATTGTTTTGTTTTACCAAAAATCTATTATATTACTACTTCAACTTCATACAACAATCATATGGACTGATATCGTAAGTAGCTTTGAATTTCCTGAATTATACATGCACCTATATTACTAATTCTGTATTATCTAATTTGGGTGCCGACAATTATTGAACCAAGGGACAACTAGTGGTGTGGTCGATAAGATCACAATCAGGGAACGTTGTAGGGACGGCACATCAAAGGGCACGGCAAGGTAACCATACGAGAGTGTTGGGTCCTAAGGCCAGCAAAGCCACGTCTCTTTGGCCAAATTAACACTTTTGTCGCAATCATCGATCATTTTACTCTTCTTTTAAAAAAAATCAATCATTTAACTCTTCTGAAAAAACACACACAAGCTATCATCTCAAATCTGTCAAAAAAAAAGAACTATCGTCTCAAAAACACACAATCGTTTACACGATAATATCAAAAGGAGAAGAAAATATTTAAATGTTAAATTGAAAGTTCGTTAAATAGATGTATGACACCAAATTCTCGAAGTTGTAGTGGGTTCTATTTAGACAAAACAATGATAGACTTTCCGCCTGTAATATTTACCATAATTATTACATATTTTTTCTAAGTATATGGCCATCTCAAAATATCTAAAGACTTGGAAGATCAAAGAATACAATACCCGTCAATACAATATCTCACATTGGCCTAGCAAAATTGAGTATAGCTACTACAAAGAAACTCAATACGCAACAAAGCCACTATAGACCGCCACATATTACAACATATGACGACAAAATGAAACCTATGAATGATGCATAATGGAAGAACTCGATCGGCATAAGCATGAATATCTGAAATTGAGTAAATAGAGTTGATGTGAGTCACCACTAGACAAATAATGAAAATATAACAAACAGGGCACGCTGGTGTCAAAAGGAAAAGAAAATACTTAAAAGGTCAAATTGAAAGTTTATTAAATAGATGCATAACACCCAATTTTCGAAGTTGTGGTGGGTTCTATTTAGTGTTTCTTTTTTATTTTCTTTTTAATATTAAAATTGAAAAACAAAAATCAAGTGTTAACAACCAACAATGTTAGGTCTAACGGAAAGGGTTAGACTCCCACAATTTGATAAACTAAGATTTAAATATCAATAAGGAGAGGTATTTATATTTAATGTTCAATAATGTCTCGAATATGATTACACTTAGTCGAGAGAATTTATGGAAGAAAAAAAGAATGAAGTGTTGACTGCAAATGTTTAAATGTGTGTATCTCCTAGAGAATATTCGAGAGAAAATGTTGATTGACCAAGTAGATCACGGCAAAATATGAATTGTGTTTAAGAAACTTGTGCTTCAAGCGAAAAATTGTTAATGACATAGCCGTGAAGGGTTAGACTGTGTGACTAAGTTAATAATTCCACAAGTTTTCCCAAACTTTCTCCCAACATTTCAATTGCATTCTAAGATTCCCTTTGCTTATATACATTTAAACAGCAACCTCACAACCTGAATATATAAAAATATGATCACAGGTATTTAATGGTGGTGACTTACAAGGATCCCATACAAAGGTCAAAGCAAGTTCATAAATTTCTTCTGTGGAATATTTGAAGGATATTGCAATGGATAAGCTCATTCATGGAACAATTGAGGCTACCATCTTCAACGCAACTCCTTACTCTCCTTCATTTCCCTTCAATGTGAGCTCTAATGAACTCTTGGATTAAATATATTATGATTATGATCCCTATAATATTGACAAAATTTGATCCTTTTCTTTATTCTTTTTGTCTGCCTCTATAGTCATACTTGTAACAGCATTTTGTTTTGTTTTTAGTGCTAATAAGACTGGTAGGGGACTAAAAAGTAAAAATACACCAATGTATGAAATAAAAATATTTTTTTTTATTATTTATAGACAAATGTTAGTTTTCAGGGTTTGAACTTTGGACCTCCTATTAGTATTTCTTCGATGTCTCTTAGCTCACCAACTGAGTTGTCGGCTTCAGACTTAAATAAATAATTTGTTTATGGAGTTAAACTAACTTTGTCAATTTTATAGAAACCAACTACATATTCTACAATGTGAAATTTTGCTTTTGCTTTTTTTTTTTGTTTGTTTGTAAAATCATAAAATGTGTATCAAATTTTCTGTTTTCAGTGTTTATTTGTAAATGGAAAGCCTGCTTATGTGACAATCAAGATAGACAACAAGAAAGTGGCAAAAACAACACAAGAAAGTGAACGTGTTTGGAACCAAACATTTCAGATTCAGTGTGCTCATCTAGCTGATTCAACCATCACTATTACACTGAAAACAAAATGTACCATATTAGGAAAATTCCACATCAAGGCACAACAGTTGAAGGAAGACAGTTTGATCAATGGATCCTTCCCTCTCCTAATGGAAAATGGTAAACCAAATCAAGAACTAAAATTAAGATTTATATTATGGTTCAAGCCAGCAAATTTGGAACCAATTTGGACAAAACTACTAAGTAGTGAAGAGTTTCAAGGGCTAAGGGATGCTACATTTCCACAAAGGTCTAATTGTCATGTTAAGCTCTATCATGATGCTCATCATTCACCTACTTTCCAACCTCCTTTTGATAATTGTGGAGTTCCTAGAAAGTTATGGGAGGATGTTTATAAAGCTATTGAGGGTGCAAAATATTTAGTATATATTGCAGGCTGGTCTTTCAATCCGAAGATGGTCCTGGTACATATATAATCTCATTTCATGCTCTACATTTTATATTGATATACATTTTTGAGAGGCTAAAATAGAACTGCACAAAATAGAACCGAACTGCGAGTGTCAGTTCACGAACTTAACTGAACTAGTTCGGATTGATCCTGTTCAGTTTGTGAACTATTTGTCACAGTTTGGACTAGTTGAACAGCTTGATTTTCGGTTTTTAAACTATCTAGTATTTGATTTGGTTCGGTTTTGTTTTTTTCAATAGACCTAGGTATCAGTAAAGAATAACAACTTGATACAGTTCGGTTGAAAAAAATACAATTTGATTTTCTATGAAGTTATTTTTGGTTAGGTTTTGATTTTCTATGGAACAAATCATTAACGATTCAGCCAGGCTCGATTTTCTTGAACTAGACCATGAGGGGTCCTTAATATGATCCTTGTGTTGGTGTGCAGGTTAGAGATCCTCAAACAGAAATCCCACATGCCAGAGAAATAACGTTGGGTGAGCTATTAAAGAAGAAAGCAGAAGAAGGAGTGGCTATAAGGGTTATGATTTGGGATGATGAAACATCATTTCCATTTATCAAGAACAAAGGTGTGATGAACACACATGATGAGGAAGCTTTTGCTTACTTTAAACACACAAAAGTAGTATGCAGAAGGTGTCCTAGATTACATGACAAATTCCCTACAATCTTTGCTCATCATCAAAAAACCATAACTGTGGATACCAAAGCTCCTAACTCTGTCAATGACAGAGAAATTATGAGCTTTTTGGGTGGTTTAGATTTGTGTGACGGTCGATATGATACTGAGAAACATTCTTTGTTCGAGACACTTACTCAGGAATCACATTACCATGATTTCTACCAGACAAACATTGCAGGAGCTAGCCTCAACAAAGGAGGTCCAAGAGAGCCTTGGCATGATGCACATGCTTGTGTTACTGGCGAGGCAGCTTGGGATGTTTTAACCAATTTTGAACAAAGATGGACAAAGCAATGTGATTCTTCTCTTCTAGTCCCTGCAAACACCTTAGAAAATCTCATTCCTATTTCCTCAACAAGCACTTCTATGGAAAGGAATTGGAAAGTGCAAGTATATCGGTCGATCGACCATGTCTCGGCTAGCCAACTGTTTAGAAAGCTAACAGTTGAGAGTAGCATCCATGAAGCTTACGTCGAAGCAATAAGGCGTGCCGATAGGTTTGTGTACATTGAAAACCAATATTTCATTGGAGGGTGCCATTTGTGGCAGAAAGATAAGAACAGTGGCTGCACAAATTTGATTCCAATTGAGATTGCACTCAAGGTGGTCAACAAGATTAAAGCAAGAGAAAGGTTTGCAGTGTATATAGTCATACCAATGTGGCCAGAAGGAGTGCCTGAAAGTGAACCAGTTCAAGATATACTGCATTGGACAAGAGAAACAATGACAATGATGTATAAGTTGATTGGAGAAGCAATCATAGAAAGTGGTGAGCCAGGACATCCAAGAGATTACTTAAATTTCTTTTGCCTTGCAAATAGAGAAAAGAAGGAAAATGAGGAATATCATCCTCCACATTCTCCTCTTCCTGATACTCAATACTGGAGTGCACAGAAAAATAGAAGATTCATGGTTTATGTTCACTCCAAGCTCATGATAGGTATGATTAAACCATAAATATATGTAGGTTTAATTGCAGTTTTTGTCATCATATTTTCACCCGCTCACGGAATTTGTAGACTTTTGGACACAAAAGTAGTGACGTGGCAAGTTTTCAATTGACGTGTCATAAAACCTGCTGATGTAGAATCATCCAGGTGAATTTATAAATACATAGGCTTCTATGCCACGTCAATAAAAAAATTGTCACGTCTTCACTCTTAGATCCAAAAATACGAGTAGGGGACCAAATAATTGGATTTTAAAAAAGGGGGATCAATACCGTGAGCCGAGAAAATAAGAAGACCAAAACTGTGATCAAGCCATATATGTTCAACAACTAACTAATGTCATCATGTATGTTATTTTTAGCTATTCAACCTTTCCAATACAAAAACTTAATAGGAGTGATTTTTTTACAATATATTTATTGCTATAACTCATTTTAGAAAGAAGAGAAAACACCATTCATTATCTTGGTTTAACTAAAATGTGTTTTGTTTTTGTTCCTTGCACCAGTGGATGACCTATATATACTAATAGGATCAGCAAATGTAAACCAAAGATCGATGGACGGGCAAAGGGACACAGAAATTGCGATTGGAGGCTACCAGTCTCATCAAGACGGCGTTGGTTATCCCATAAGCAAAGGTGACATTCATGAATACAGAATGTCAATGTGGTATGAACACACTGGTAGAGCTGAGAAGTTGTTTTTAGAGCCAGAAAGTTTAGAATGTGTGCAGAGAATGTGCTCAATAGGAGATAAAATGTGGAAAATCTATAGTAGTGAAGAAATTGTGGACATGGAGGGTGTCCACCTAGTAACTTACCCTATGATAGTAACACAAGATGGTTCTGTGGAGAATTTAACTAATGGTGAGGATCATTTTCCTGATACAAGAGCTCTAGTAAAAGGAACAAGATCAAAATTATTACCCTCTGTCATTACCACCTAGCCATGAAAATTATGGAGTTGAAATATGTGCACACAAAATTACCGACCATTCTTTTAACAATGTACTGTTGTTATTTATCAACAAGCTGACAAGATAGAACTCATGTAAATTTGATAGGCAAAGAAAAAGTTTTAACCAAAAAGAATTGTTCACACTCCCTTAGGTGTGTAATAGAATTTGAATTTTTAATGTATACACGACAATTTTATAAAATTATTTCATATTTTTATTTTAATATTGATGGAATTTGAGTTTCTCCAGTGCAATGCTTGTGTCATTGTGTGGGTAGTGATGGTAATAACTTGGTTTAGAATCTTGTATGTCTATGTAATAGGGCAAACAAACACATTCAGACAACTAGTGAAGGATCCTTCTAAATATGATTTGATCTTCCACCAAAGATGATTAATTAACACCCCTTTAAAAAATGATCGATCCTTAAAAAAAACTGATAAAATAAAGTAAAAAAAATAGTTTGTAAAAATCAAATAATTCATTGATCTTTCACCAAAGAAAGAATTAAATAAATAATGTTAACAGTGTATTGACTTTTTGAGAGGGAGCCCAACCTAGAATGATTGAGAAAAAAAAGTATAAAACGATAAACGGAATAAATCATTGTATACAATATCAATGCGTGGATAACGTGATATAATTTCTTAAGTCATTGTCTATACCTAGTTGTCAACTATTGCAACCACTATTTTTATGTTGGTTTAAATGAAACTAAAATCTAATTCTTTAAACAGTCTCTAGTTCAAGTATCCAAATGGAAAAAAAAATGCAATTGAAAGAATAGTTTCAATTGATGCATCAGTAATATATATGGTTAAAAAACTGTTACATTTGTCTCAATATAATTGTCACATAAAAATAACAATGCAACATTCATTACATTTTTTTCCCACCAACATACCATTAATTGTTGAATTTTACTTTATTTTTTTAGTGTACAATGGAGGCAACAAGGTATCAACCTAGGACCTCATGCATACACATACTATGCAATAGTGGCTTAAATTTTACTTCATTTAACTACTCCACCAACTACAATTTAAGAACTTGCAAGTTTCATCAATTATATGCATGATTAAATGGTTAAGACTTATTCTTCCTACTCTCACATCCAAATGGCCCCTACCAGTAGGTAAGTTTCCTACACTTTGTAATAAATTACGGGTATCTACTCAAATATGCACAATCCCAACTAAAAGAGGGAGGGGGTGACAATCTTAAATTTGGAAACCAGAAGAAGCATGACCAAGCATAATTAAATCAGCAGCATAAAAATACTAAACCACCCTGCTGATAACTCTTTCATCAACCAAGCTGAAAGCATATGGTAAGGCACCAAGGAGGACAACCCAATTGAACAAAACACGACAATCCTGAGTTCTGAGTTCTGCGTAGTCTGCATGTACTAACAAAAACTCAATATATCTTAGTGATGTATCCCTCCTTAAAGATTTTTATGTTCATGTTCAAAACATTCCACCATACCTTTTAAAGCTTTCATTTCCAATCTCACGGCGAAAACATCAAAACACAACAAAGGCATGCTAATCTGTGTTATCTTGATCTATCACAGGGTAAAATACATCCCTGTGCCCTACTTGCCCTCAGCCCATAATACATTTCACCCGGTTTTGCATTTTCAACTAATGAAGAACATCTCGGTTTTCCGCAAAATCTCGCAGCATTATGGTCAAAAGTTGTGTGGGGATTTATCCTTACTTTTCAGTCCCAAACATGATTTCCAGCTCTCCATCTGCAACCATAATAATAGATACAAAGTTAGGTAGAAATAAATGGTAAATCACTTGAATATGCAGAGCGGAAAACATATCTATGCATGTAGCATCATAAAGACAAGTGAAATAACATATTTTTCAATGCTAAATTACATAGTGATATCAGTATCAAAACAAAACAAAATGACTATTATATGACATCTGAACAAATCTTCTTTAAAAGATGAACGCTAGATAAGTAGGGTACCAGACATCTAGCATTCACCACCCCATGAAGTCCACTAATAACCTTGAAAGATTCACAAGATTAATTGCTTATACACTTGCTAAAAAAATGAACACTGCCATTTCCAATTTCCAATCTAGCTGGAAAGCAGGTTACTAGTGTAGTTACCCCAAGACCTGCACATACTGGGCAAAAAGGTGGTTCATCTATTCCACTATAATCCCATAACCAAGTTTACTCCAAGAGTCCACTGATTCGAATTCTTAACATGACTGTTCAAGTCGACAAATAACTAATAACAAGATCATAACCTAAGTAAACTAGCCCCTAAGCCCCCAGATTTTAATGCCCTTCAAAAAGGTAGTTTCCACAACTCCAAATTCTTCAATAAGTGAATCCCAAGACTGGATTCCAAATTCTTCAATAAGTGAATCCCAACACTGGATAATATGATGCAAACACTTAACTTTAGTTACAAATGCATCAAAGTTAACTGAGTGATCCTGTACTCTGGAACCAATTAGCAATATGGGATGATTTGATTCGCGGCCAGTTTTGTTGCGTACACAAATCATGACTTAATTTTCCTTTCCTCGTATTAGAAGCCCAGTAACAACTGAGACCTATAATAATCACAACAAATATGGAAGCTATTCCACCATACAACTTCAGCCAGCTCCAAGTATCCGTCAAATCATTTTAGCTCCAGAAGATCTTAATTCTTGAGATTCATAATAGGATACAATGTTATACTATTACTACTCAAGTTGAATTAAGATTTTATAAACCTGACCATTATGCTGAAAATCCTGTTTCACTAGTAACTAAATCTAAAGATGACTAATTCTAACCTGGTATCTTATTTCGGTAAAGATGACTAATTCTAACCTGGTATCTTATTTCGGTAAAGATGACTAATTCTAATTGGGTATCCTATTCCAGGTGTGCAACAATTAATTTAACAACTTACGAAATCTTATGATGGTAATCAGCAAGGTAAATAGCAAGTTCTACACATGGTTATATTCATAAAAGAGAAGTAGAATACTTACCTATAAGATTCAGATCAGCAACTGGTCTTCAAATATTCCACGGGCCCAGCCACCGGCCTTCTAACATAGAAGAGCAAAGTACTTCTAAAGTCATATTACCCCATCTACCATCACCATACTTGTGGTTTCCCCATCCATAAATATAATAGATTGTCGTATTATTGCAATTGGATAAATATGACTCCCTAAACATTGCTACAACTTAGAATGCAATGTGTCAACAATAACGCCAGTTCAAAACAAATGCATCCCACTAACAACAGCCACCGTCTAGCAAACAGCAGTAGTTACCACTTACCACCAAAAACTTCGCAGAGAAAATATGGACAATCTTGAGTCATAAAGGACCTTGGTCAATGATATTTCATCACCTCAACCACTATAAAAAATGAGAAACTTTATGGACTTTATGGTCTTATGAAACCAATACCACCAGAGTCCAGACAGCTTTTTCTTTATTTCTCTCTTTGAAGCTTAAAAAGGGTACAAAACTCACAACACCCCACCCTCTTAAATACTATTGTTATACAGATCGGTAGGATAACTCTTAACATCTAATCTTATCTTTAGATTGGGCAATTTCTGGTCCATTTCAAATAAATAGTTTGCAAAAGCAATAGAAGACCTATATCCCTACCACCGACTTCAATCTCAGTAAAGCAAATACCAATTACAACATCCGAAGTCTAACCAAATTGTTTTTAAGCTTTTAATAGCAAATACTATTTACAGCATCCGGAGTCTAACCAAACAATTTTAAGCTTTTAACAACAAGACAACACAGTGGAGGACAGTAAATCTAAAGTCATATCACTCTATCCATGTGCAACATACTTGTGGTTTTCCCTAATCAACATAATAGAATGCCAACTTAACTGAATTTGAAAATACAAGTCCCTGCATTGATACAACTTACAATGCAAATGTCATGCCACTTCAATCAAAGGTAATACACACTCACACCAGCCACCCTCCATGCCAGCAAACATCAGTTGTTAGTTGTTACAATTTACCACCAAAAACTTTGCATAGAAATACGGAGCAAATAATACTTGAATATTCCCAATCTTAAATATCTTTTGCAGGTACATATGTTGACTCCAAAAGTGAGTACGGAAACTTCCATGACAGCAAGCACTTCCATAAAATCCACTCATCATTGAGAGCTTGCAACTTCATGCCCATGAAATGAACATTGACATTCTAAATTTCCATACACCCCAAATAACCATTTGTAACATAAGTCACTCACATAATTAGATTCCTAATAATGTGTGCAAGCAGCTTCCTTCACCAGTTGCAAGACCACATATTGCCAATTGAAACAGAAAATCAAACATCACCAGCATTCCTGGGAGATTGTTATCCAATTGTACACATAGTTGCAAACTTCAATCTATCATTCTATCCTAAAAGAAACATACTCTAAAACAAGAAAGTTTAACACCATAAATTAAGCTTTAAAGTTTAAATTCCTGCGCCGGTGGTGACTTCTCCGACAGTTACAAATATCCACTACATGAGAGATATGAGATAAGACTAGTTCCAAAATCACACTCTCAATCCTTGACGTAAAACACATTGGGCAACACCACTTGTTTAACCAGAGCACAAACGGCAACACCAATAATGAAAAATCTGTGTTGAGTCTTCTAATATTGGTAAACACATCATATCCTGAACTTCAGCTCACATGATTCAACAAATGGGAGCTACAAAACCTCAAGGCTGCAATGCTGAGTTACAACCCATGACCAACAGAAACCATATTTTACCCCAAAACAAATAATAACTAAACAAAAGCACAACAATAATTATATAAAACATGAAATATTATCAATGGAAGATAGATAAATTGAAGAATTCCAACACAATAAGTTTTAAACTTAAAGATACTGCAGCAATGTTTTCTCCAGGTAAAAACAGTAAAGCACGAATAAAACCTACATATGCCAGTTTAAAATTAACAGTATATTAAGAATTGAAAATAGCAAATAAAGCACCATTAAAATGGCATGCATACACAGGACATCAATCCGCTACTCCGCTAACACAGCCAAAGGGATGGCAGGCCTTTCTTCGTCACCAACATCAATCACTTGGATTCAACGACGGTTTGAGCGAGGCTTCTCATGTGCTTTCCTAGAAGCAGTACCCACCCCATAAAGAGGACCTTTCTCTGCAGCAGCCTAAATAGAAGCACAAGCAAAGTAAATGAAACCTTGGAAAATTGAATACGAGGTCTAAAATTATTGTGTTAAGGAAGACACTTACCATGTGAACACCATATCCATCTGCATATGGAGGTGGGAAACCCCCCTCTGGACTACCAAAATTTGTTCCATAAGGCAAACCTTCATGAATGAAACAAACATTAAAAAAGGGTAAAAGAACAAGAATAATATCTCAGTAACTATATAATTAATAATTTCAGTGTTCAGTCAATGAAGCACAGATACACCAAACATCATTATGTGTCTATATTATATGTGTATCCAATTAACACTAATAATAGGATGCTGCAGTATCTGCATTTTTGGCATATCCCTACATATACACCTTGTGGGATACCACCACCCTCAACACTGCCAGTCAAAAGATCGAAAGATATGAGTACAAGCCCTGTTATCACTAATGAACTCCCTCGATGAATACTAAAATTCTGCCGTTCTCAAAATCATCACATAGACAAGTTAGAGAAAGCGTGGGAGTTAAGGTGATTAAGAATAGGAAAAAAATTATATTATTTTAAATTCAGTTACCAATTGCCTTAAATTCTAAAAAACTGCCACTTTTGTGTATTATGTCATTACGGTTACTGACACCCCCAACCATCTTTCAGACAATTATGAAGGGTCTTCAAAATAATAGAAGAAATGTCATTTTTACCGTTTTTCATGTCTTTTATTAAATGACTCACTATTATTCATGTCATTTCATTAGATCAGACTATTACAATTGTTTTGACAAGTCACAGATTGTATTGCTATGCTACTAAATACATATGGAGTTAACGACAGAAGGATGATAAATTCTGCAAAGGACAATATAAAAAACATGTCATACCAGCTCCCCAATGTCTTCCATCCATGCTAGCAAGCTCAGCACGAAGTTTCTCAACTTCTCGGGCCATGGAAACCATGTTTTTCTCCATTGACTGCCTCTGTTCCATGAACTCCATGTTTGCCTTCTTTTCATAATCCACCATTGTTCTATAACACAAGAATGCAACATTATCAGTTCAAGAAAACAAATGCAGAAATACCAACCAAAATGATGCTTAAAGATAGAAAACGAAAACCCTTTTAGCAATCAATCCACAAACCTAGCACGCATCAGTTCTTGGTGCAAACCATCAATCTCAGATCTCATCGAGGGAATTTGTTGATTATCAGACTGTAACCTAGCAACATCCTTGGTAAGTGTCTGAACCTTCCCGGAAAGTTCTTGTTTGATACTACTAAGTTTTTGAACTTCAGCTCGTAGTTGTATAACTTCATTCTTCAACGGCTCAGTTGACCTAAGATCAGACTCCAACTTCATATTTTTATCAACAAGCTCCCTCGAACGCATCTCATGTTCTGCACGAATATCACCAATCGCTAAATTCATACGATGAAGCTCCTCCTTTGCAGCTGCAAGGTCTCGCTGCAACGTCATCCGATCATCAATCAACCTCCTGTTATCTGCCACCAACCTCCTCATTTCAGCATGCTGCACTTCAAGCTCTTCCTCTAACAATGCCGGATGAGGTGGAATATGCTGCCGTGGCATTGGTGGTGGCCCGCGAGCATAAGGCCCTTCTGATGGATACCCTCTTCGGGAACTCATTGGTGGCTCTCTATGAACACGGTGTCTTGATCCCATTTCAATTTACCTAAAAGGGTAAGCACAAACACCATCACAACAATTACAATTAACATATGAAGCACACACACACGACACAAACACCGACATGTAAACGCCGATAATAATTTGAAAAATGAAAACATAATTCAAAGTAATTACACGTGTCAGTGTCGTGTTGAATCCTGACACGGACACGCCTTCCGTTAGAAGTGTTTGTGCTAGATGGAAATAAAAGGCAGCATATTAATATTCATATTATAAAAAGCTAGCATTTTTACAATGAAACATGTTAAATTATACAGAATCAAAAACATGAAATTCATGGGTTTTTGTAAGCTAACAATACATCGTTACGAAACAAAACATGTGAAATCCCAAAAAAAACAAAAACATGTAAAACGAAAAAAAAATGATTGATATTATAGAGAAAAACCTAATTAGGAATTGATAGGTTGAAGAGAATGAAGAAAAAAACGAACTTTTATGAGAATTTTGATGAAGAAGAGGGTCGCGTACGATGGAACGAGAAACTGAGTCAATCAATATAAACGAAAACGACAATAAAAGCTTTTGGTACAATTGTGGATTTTTTAGTTATACGGCGTCGTTTGGGTCATAAGTTCTTTTACCCTTTTAGTTAAGGGATGACAGTGGGGTTAGTTGGCCATTATTTATGGACTGACTAAATATCTTTTTTTTGTTACATACTATTAAATTAGACTGGATATCTAATTTAATTGACTCCCTAAAAAAAATCTAATTTAATTGACTTCTTTAAAAAAAATTAGTTTAATTGATGACAATTTTTTGTATTTTGTAAGAGACTAAATTGAGTTGGGAGTAAGTTATGAGGGTCTGAATTGTATTTTTACTTTATAAAACTTGTCATCATACCTTCAATTTGAACAAAATATTTGTATCCGGATTCATATTTGTATGGATATAGCCCTAATCATACTTGCACTTGTTGTTCGCAATTTCACTATAATAAAACAATAAATAAAAATATGTAATAAAGGCTACCAATATGCTTTTTAACACACACTTTTTTGTTGAATTTGGTCACTCTAAAGTGAATAATATCAATTATTAATTAACAAAGATTGACACTGTAGTCACGTCATAACAAATCATGACTTTATTAAAATATTTCTCACATTACACCTTACTCACTTTACTTTTTTAACACACTCTATTTGATTGTTTAAAATTAACACATCTCACATTAAATCATGTGGATCTCATTTTTATTTTTTTTAGATTCTAGTCTCTAAGTTGAAAAATGTATGTTATATAGTGTCTTGTTAGTATTATTCAAAGAAAAATACTAACAAATGCTTTAAGGGTTTGTCACTTGTTAAAAAGCTCAATAAATTTTTCTATATATGGTTTCAACACTTTGAAACTCTAAAAAATAACTCCTTTTATTGCGTTAATGTTTAAAAATTGTGAACGATGTTTTTTTTATGAAAATTTAGTTTTCATTAAAAGTAAAAATATAAATGTTTTTTGCTTCAAATTATAACAAATTAAACTAACCATGATTATTTATTTCAATTTTTTTTGAAATAATGATTATTTATTTCAATGAAACCAACAATATAACAAAAAATATAATCTAAATTCTTATTTTTTTTTAACGATACCAACAACAATCTTTATTATAGATTTTAATGATACCAACAACAATCTTTACTGGGGTTTGCTATAATAGACCCACTCATTTTTATGAAGGTCTATTTTAGCAAGTAGTACCCTTTCACCTGGACCAAAAGAGCCATGTTTTTGTTTTTTAGGAAAGCTAAAACTGAAGGGCACAAATGTAATTGTCATTTTTTGCCTTTTCTTTTTAATTTTTTTTACAGAGCTGAAGGTTCTCTCATTCTCTTTCTTTATAGACCTTCGTAAAAATGAGTGAGTCTATTGTAGCAAACTCCATCTTTATTATATAAAAAGTTGTTGTTTAAGAATATAATTGGGATAATGAAAAAGGTAAGTGTAGATACACTCATCTTGTTTGTTATATTTTTTAAATGATAAAGAAAAAAATTGGACATTTGTGTTTGTTACACTTTTATTTTAATATTTAGTATAGATTTTATCATTTAATTCTTTTATGTTGACATTTTAAAAAATGCCTGTAAAAACAGTAGTGAACATGATCTATATTCAAAATATATATTCTCCATAGATGTATATCAAATGTTATGTTCCTTTGAAAATTGATATATTACCAAATGATATTCTTCACAAATGTTATGATGTTATAAATACGTAGATAACATACAAACGGTATTTTTTTTTTGAAAGAACATACAAACGGTATGTTCTTTAATCGATCATCAAAATATGAATTTGTCAAGAACTCATGGATAAATATTATTTGACCCAATGATAACCATAGGAACTAGAAGAAAATAGCCACTTTTATTTCGTTACTGGACACAGTTTTTTTTTTAAACTTGGTATTCGGCTTTAGAACTTACATCACTAGACACAATTATAAATAATAAACACATTAAATCAACGAGTTCAAGAAATATTTTCCAAATAAGTAAAATAGTGTATAACATACTTTGTATCCACGACTTTCTCGTGAGAAGATAATAAATCTCGTAAATATGTATCTACCAAAAAGATAATCTCGTAAACTGTTATTTTCGATCTAATATATACATGTATAGTAATATATGTGTGTAATGCTAATAAAATGATATATTTCAATAAACTTCTAAGTATTTTTTTTTTTACAAAAGAGGGTTAAAAGCTCAACAGAAAACTAAGAAACTAGCCAAACATTCTTAGGCATGGAAGCATCAGAGATGTTATAAAAAAGAAGTCTATGGAGTTCATTGTACGAATTCCCTTCTGATATAATTAAAAGAGTCTAGAGAAAAGGTAAAATTAGCCAACCAATCAGCACATTTATTACCATCCCTCCAAGTATGACGAAATTGGACTCGCCAATCCAATGCTAGGAGTTTTCAAATGCGTTGGAAACTAAGTCACTAAACTTGCATTTTTTTTGTAACCATGTCAATCAAGATTTTAGAATCACTTTCAACAATGAGTTGTGGAATGTGCTCTTGCCAAACCATTTGTCAAATCATCTCCAAACCAAGATACATGCCCCCACATTTCAGCATGAAGTGCATCACACACTCTAATCTTTTGAATGTAGCATTTATCCATCTCCCTTGAGAGTTGCGGAAAAGACCACCACAGCCTGAATATTCTCCACTTTCTTCGCAAGCACCATCACTACTGAGTTTAATCCAACTTTTAGGGGTTTCTTCCAACCTATGTAGATTGTCTTCTTCATTCGAATATTGCGATGCCGATGAGGCCGTTGGTTCGAATCGAACACAAGTCTATCTTTCGAGCAAAAGTTTGGATCACCAAGACAGGTTATTTGGTTGTTGAAACTTCTTAGTATTTTACTAGGACTGGAAATTAAGTTTGGTACCAATTAAATAAAGTTAAAATGTTATGACTCTTTGTGGTCAATAGTGAAACGAAAAATACTGAGTAATACAATAAAGTATATACGAAATTTCACAAATCAGTGGATTTTTTTTTTCATTCTTTAAACCACTTTTTATTTTGAAAGGAAAAGATAACTTTAAATTCGATCATGATTTGATTTATGAGTCGGCTTCTTCCATGCCAATATGTTTTTTTTTCTTTTCAAAGCAGCTTGCAAATGCAAAACATAATGAAATTGATTATAAACTCCCTTGTTTCAAATTTTGCCTACTTCACTGTTAGTAGCATGAGGAAGCATTTATGTCAAGTTTGTTGTCTTTTTTATTTGTTTAGTTTAATCTAGTTCTTTGTTCCAAATTCGATTATTTGTTTAGTTTAGAAAAGACTCGAGACTATATCAACATAGGATATTATATTAATCATACTCGACAGAAAAAGAAATAGGGAGAAATTTTTAAGTTTAGAGTAATAAATTTAATCTGAACCACTATGAAAATTACCAACAAACATAGCTTTAGAGAAAAGAAAACATAGTTTTTTTTTCCTCTTCCGTATACGCCATTCAGAAAAGGAAAATATCTTAGACAAGATGGTTATATTATCGAATGAAATGCATCTAGGCCAAGTAGAGATCCCCTTCATTTTTCAGAAGAGATGGAGGACTTCATTTATAGACACAAATGTGAAATTAGTGAGATCCGCTTTCAAAAATATTTTAAAAAATTAGTTTCACTAATTTCCCACTTGTGTTTATGTCTCATAAATATAGAGATCCTAACCCTTCCAAGTTCTCATGCAAAACAAATTACTGTGGTATGGACTGTCGTGTCGAGTATAAACAAAACAACTGTTTGATTGTAGATACAAAGGTTATCAAAGTTCTATGGACATTTCAACCAAAATAAAGGGGGTAAAAAGGAGTCTAACAAATAAGAAATCCAAACTCCTACCACTTTCTTACAAATAATAATTTGGGAGTAGGACAGTACAATGTGTCAGGCTACATCAATGGCATAATTGTAGGAGTTCCATCAGTTAGCTCCACGGGCGACCACTGCCAAAACTCTTGCCTCGGTCTCGGAAGCCTCCTGATTGATCATCAAAAACATAAAAAGAACAATTCATTCATAAAGTAAAAGTGGATAGCAAATAAGAAACAAAATTCTACAAATGATGCATTTTGTGTAAATTGAACAAGCCTCCCACCCCAGCCTTCTCAAACTAGCATTTGCCAGGCACGCCTTCCGGTTACAAACTATTCTCTCACCAATTATTCTGGCAAACTCCCTCTAGAATCTGCCCGTTGGTAAGTGGCACTAAACTATAATTTTATTAAAAAAGCCAGACCAAGATGCCAAAGACACAATGACTGCCTTTGAGTTTGGATTCATGTCATTCAAGCAGAATTATCGCATATCATAAACCTTCAACCAAAAAAATTTGAGGACAGGCGAACAGACCAAATGTATATGCCAGCCAAAGTTGATCAACAAACCTGAAGGTGGAGGAGGTGCGCCACGCCCCATTGCTGCCAATTCAGAACTCACTCTCTGTCCAGCTTCCTCAAGTATGCTAATAAGCTCCTTTGCAAATCTGGCATTAGCTGCTGTAAAGAATGTGTATGCAGTTCCTTTTGCACCAGCTCTCCCAGTCCTTCCAATGCGGTGAACATAATCCTCTAGTGATCCCGGGAAGTCATAATTTATCACGTACTTCACATCCTTCACATCTGTCAGCAATAATCAAATAAAAAGAAAACAAAATCAATATACACAAGCACATATATTCGTGTAAGTTAAAAAGTGACACTTCATGAGTAGTGCAACCAACCAAAAAGACACTTTAAAGCAAAAAAAATAAAATAAAATCTTATGCACTTGGATTACAAAGATTACATTGATAGGCCCAAAGGACCGAATTCGATGCTTTTGAGCTATGACAATTAACAAATAGAACTTTAAGTCGTCAGCCACAATAACAACCATTAGCCATTTAAGTCACCACATAGTTGAAACCGACTAATACATACATGAGATTGACCAGCAATAGAAGGAAATTCTAGCTTAAGAAGGCAAACTTCATTCATCAGAAAAAATTGTCAATATGAGCTAGTGTGTCTGCATAACTAGGAAAATTTACAATGGTAAGATCGCCCAACATTGCCTGGTCCACACAATAAATATGCCCCCATTTACGAAAGAGTAAATGAACATAAAATGTTACAGTTAAAAATGGTTCTAGAACTACTTCAATTTCCAACACCAAATAAAAATATCATTTAAACAATTAAGCAAGAGTTTTGTACCTAAACCACGAGCTGCAACATCTGTTGCAGTCATTATAGGACTCTTTCCAGATTTAAACTCTGAAAGCACCCAATCTCTTTCTGCTTGACTTTTGTCTCCATGAATTGAAAGTGCAGGCCAACCATCCATGCGTAGCTGCCTAGTAATCTGATCACATCCCTTTTTAGTGTCCATGAATATCAATATTCGGCTTCCATCCATGATGTCCTCCAACAACTTCACCAATCTGAGATAAAATGACTCTATTAGGCGGTTCTATGCGACAAGTTATTCAAGTTAGGGATTGAAAATAATGTAGATCATATCCCACTTATCATATTTTTGCTTCTCAGGAACAATGTCAACGTATTGCTTTATAGCATGGTTAGCTTTTAAATCTTCGGAACCTATAATCACCTGCACAATTGTTACAGATAATGTCAATTCAGTTTCAATATAACGACACAATTCTAACAAATACAATGCCATACATAAACATACACCCAATATTGTCAGACTTGAGAAGTTATGCAAACTCATGAAGAGTCTATAGAATCACGACTCTACCTGATAAAAATATTTTAAAACATAACATCGCATACAAGAATAACATATTACCATCAAATTAGTAGATATAGATATTCTACATCCCAACTACATAAAAAAGAATGAAAATACAAGTTATAACCATACATATAAAACCAACTCATAAGCCATAAGTTAATAAAGTGTGCAGGAAATGACGGGCTTCGTAGAGCCAGAGGCAAATGATTTCATCCATGGAAGAATAGTGTTGGGAGATTAACATTGCACCTTGAGAGAAAACACAGTTTCTCTGAAACATTTCGTAGGCTTATTTCAGTGTATCCGTGGAGTCGCAGAATTTGCATCAAACTCGTGACTCTGTCTGAGTTTTGAACAAATCCACGTGAATCAGCACAAGTTTACCAGGGAACATATTTTAAAGTGAATCCACGTGAATCAGCACAAGTTTACTAGGGAACATGTTTTAAGGAAGAATAATATTATAAATTCCAGAACACATCATTTCAACAGAAAAATGATATTGAAAAGGACAACATAACAAGTCCCAACAAGAATATATCTTACTTTGTATGGATTATAAAGGAACTGCCTTGCCAATTGTTCGACCTCCTTTGGCCAAGTAGCACTCCAGTACAAAGTTTGTCGGTCTGGCCGAATCTACATAAATAACAACGATAAATAACAATAATCAGATAACCTTTTAGGACTTAAGACTAAAGGGGAGTTTGTTAAGTTTGGAGTTAGTAAGGGAGGTTATTAGTTAATGGGGGTAGTTAGGATTTATCCTGTATAAATAGATTAGGGAGGTTATGGAGTTAGAGAGGGTATCATTAAGCATTGTAAACTTTAGTGAATAGAGTGGTGACTCTATTGTAAAAGGGGGAGCCCTTTGGAGGAGAGTTTTCTCTCTCATCTTTCCTATCTTCTTAATACAAATGTCCTTTCTATTCCATTCCATTAATGGGTTCCTAACATAACCAGAACAATAAAGAAATGTTAATCTGAAGCCATACAATATGCCTTTGCTAATTCAACTTAGATTCATTGTCATGAACTTATGTGATGAGTTTATCTAAACGATAAGGCTCTTCTATTCAGAAAGAGGTACAGAGTAATGCCTCGTGATTCAATACAATTTGTGCTTCTGTCTGAACACCACCAGTTACTATCAACTTGGTGCACAGTATTTTGACCTCAATCCTGAACTTTAAGAAAATCAGATTGTTTCAGCTTTATAGGATTTAGTATAATTTCTTTCAAGTTTCAAGTGCTTCATTTCCATGGTTTTCAATATCAGCCAATGGTTGTTTTCAAAGAGTGGACTTTGTCTAAAATCTTATAGGAATAGGATTAGCATCCTATCTTGTGTTTGACGTCGTTCAATCTTTTTGAGTATATTGCGGTTTTACTTCTTCAGATGAGACATTACCTTTCCCAAGTCATGACCTTTCTACCAAATAAAATTACTCTAGTGTCCACCAAAAATAATAATAAATACAGGTAACTTCAAAGAATGCAAGCCGTACCTGAGAGACAATTTTCCGTATCTGGGGATCAAACCCCATGTCCAACATTCTGTCAGCTTCATCCAATACCAGGTATGTGACCCTTCGCAAGTTAGTATGATTTGACTCGATCATATCAATTAACCTTCCCGGAGTGGCAATTACAATTTCAACGCCTAACCCCAAAAATTAACAGAAGCATCATCAAATACAAAATCATAGCAAAACAAAAGCAGCTCCATGAAGTTAAAAGAAAAAAAAAGAAGACAGGTTCTTGATTACAGGCCATGGCTTTGAAATACTTACTTCACCACATACCTTTCTGAAGATCGCGCACTTGAGGCCCCTTGGGAACCCCACCGTAAATGCATGTGCTCTTAATCCTTGACGACGCACCAAATTTAGTAGCTTCTTGTTGTATTTGGACGGCAAGTTCACGTGTCGGGGCCAAAACTAAGACAATAGGTCCATCGCCAGGATCTGAAAAACATTGTAAATGAATTATCAAAGAGCAAAACAATTAAACAAAGGAAGCATAGACAAAAAAAGGTACCTCTATAGTTTACATGTTAGTCACAGCGTTTCTTCTTTATCTGCTTACCTAGAATTGGCTGGGCATTAACATGCACTATAGCAGGCAACAAGTAAGCAAGTGTCTTCCCTGATCCCGTCTCTGCAATTCCTATTAGATCACGTCCCTTCAAAGCCATTGGCCAACCTTGGGACTGAATGGGTGTAGGTTCAACAAAGCCAGCTTTTTTAACTTCTTCTAACACATAGTCTGGATTAAAATAAATCAAAGATTTAAAATCATTAGAGTATTCCCATGATAATAATAATCTCAAAAGTCCATCAAAGATTTAAAATCATTATAGTATTCCCATTATAGTAGAAGTGAAAACACCAAAGCTCTATGGGCCTGTTTGGATTGGCTTATTTGAGCTTATGTAGTGGCATTAGCAATTGCGTAACTGTCTGGGAGAACTTATGAAAACAGCTTAAGACATGTTCATGAGTTGTTTTCAGCTTATCCTAATTCAGTTTGGTGGTTTCTCCATCGTTCCAAATGATTGAATTACAATATCGTACCTGGAAAAGCAGCATCGGAAAAGGATTTAACAGGTTTAGGAACATCTTTGCCTTCAACAGTAATTTCACGGCGAAGACGATACTCAGTAACTTCAGGTTCAGTCATGGAACGAACGGAAGGAGATTCGGAGTAGAAATTTTTCTCAAAATGAGGTAATCCATCCAAATTAATCTTCCTGGCAGGTGAGGCAGAGGCAGAGGCAGTTTCATTTTTGGTTGAAGGTGCAGCACCTAGAGCAGAGTCACTGAGAAGAGAAGAAGAAGAACATTGCAATTGCAATTGCAATTATTGAAATTAGGGAAGGGAATTGAAACCCTAAAAAGTAAAAATTGGGAAGTTACCTTCTACGGTCGCGGTAGGAAGTGGGGTCGGAGGAACGACTATCGTAACGACTCATGATCTCTTTGAATGAACAACCGGAAAGTAGAAGTCAAGCTGCAAAACCAATTAACCTCTTCTCTTCTCTTCTCTTCTTCACTCTATAGAGTACTGTAGTGTGGGTTATGTGACCGCGCTAATGTTTAGTATATTACTCAACTCAACTCAACTTGTTCCCACAACCGCCGCATTCATTCACTCTTCTCCACCATGGACGGACTGCTACTGCTACTGCTACCTTCTTGTGGTTGGGTTCTTTTATTTTTCTTCTTTAAATTGATTATTTTTTAATAATTTAAATAAATTATCAATTAAATATTAATTAAAATACAAACAATTGACAACAATATTCTATCCTTTGAAGAAAAAAAACCATTTTATCGTTCTTGGTCAATAAAAATAGAAAGACGATCTTGATGTTTGTAATGCTTATTACATCATTGAGTCATTAATAATCATTAAAAACTCAATCACGATGTCCGTTCTAACAACTTTGATAAATTTATCAATTGTGGTGAACATATTGTAATGCATTTAAATCCGCCTATGTTTGTTTTTTTTACTAAACCCATGTTAAATTTTGAGAGAGAACTCCATTAATAATATTGCTGTCTTTCTTTTTCCATCTTATTAGCTTTACGCATCCTACGATACTTCAGATTATATAGTCCAAACAACGTAGAAACATTTTAAAAATAACTTTCATAAACCCTCTAATTTTAGGATTTTAGAATATAAATTAGGACACATAGGCTTGGAAGATGAAAAAATAAACTCCCTTAATATTGAATATCTAATCTAAGGTACATATAGCTGTTGGGCCTAGTTTTGGATTGTTGCTCTTAAGATACCTCAAAATTCGATTAAAAGTCAAAAAAATAACCGATTGGAAGTTACGATCTGATCGAAAGCAAAATTAAGATGTCAAAAAGCAACTATTGCAGTTTTGGGCTATCTTGACTTGAATAAGCCCAACAAAAAAGTGTCGGAAATCAACTAACCGCTATCTTCCTCTGCAAAAATATCCATTCTTTTCTTCAGTTCATTCATCATCATCATGATGCAAGGTTTATCTTCTTCATTATCATGGTCAATAACCTTTTCTTCATCCAAATTCAAACCAGTAGTAAAAGCTTCATGGGATACTCAACAAAGACTCCCTTATAACCGCAACGCTCCTAGAAAACTCGCCACTCAACCACCAAAACCACAATCTCCTTCTTCACCAGAACCTTCTACCCGTAAGGAAAATTACATCTCCGATCTTCTCAAACGCGCCACTCCTCTTCCCACCATAGGCAAAATCGAAGAACAACACGATGAAACCTATTTGGGATATGATAGATGGCTTCCAACTCCACCTAAAGTTGTCAAGCCTCGTTCTGTTTTTAATGCTGCCACCTTAGCTTATATTGGTGATTGCATTTATGAGGTAACCTTCTTTACAATTTTATTCTTAATTCCTATTGCGTAATAACTGATATGTTAGGATAATAATAGCATAAGTTCCGATATTTGATAAACTAGACTGAATCCGCAAAGTTTATAAACTTTTCTGTTGAACTAGCTGATGAATATAAAATTACATGAAATAGAGGCAATGCATTGTGACATTTTTGTAGGATGCAACAAATCTCGATGAACTGTTGGTTGGTATTCGTAATTATTTCTATGACGATTCAGAGTGTTTCTTCAAAGTCAAATCTTATTGTTACTCTATGAGATTCCAGGCTCTTCAAGAGAAAGCCCTTTGTATCCTATTTGTTATTTTCAAATAAGAAGATCTTCCAGTTCGACTCAATTTCTGTCATGGATAGCATTAAAATTAATAAGGAAAACAAAGCTAAATGTGGGGCTATTACTTTAAATTGTACGACTATTTTATTTATATATTTTCCAAACTCTGGTAGAGTTTTCTTATGAGCGAAGCTCGTGTAGTTGCTCTCACCTTGGTTGGGGTGGAAACATATATGACTAGCTTTCAAAGTTATGATGAAGATACCAACTGTACTACTGTTTTGATTATTAACGATATGGCGTAACGTTTGTTTTGTAAAATATTATTATTTATTTATTTTTCAACAGGATATTAAGGGAAAAATTGATAGGCTGTAACCTCAAACCGACATAAACTAGTATAAAAAGCTAAAAGCTCGTGAGAAAATATTGTTATCAAATTGGTCTATCGTCTTTATAAGAGCTTATAAGATATCCGCTATAAGCTCAAAAATTTGTTTTGTCAAATAGAGTTGAAGTATAAGATTTGGCTACTTGATACTGTAAATTGCATTCATTAAAGAGTCTTACAATTGTAATGATTTTGAGAAATTTTTAGATATCTTATTCTAATTTTTTTGTGAAACATGCAGCTATATGCTCGTAGGCATTTTTTATTTCCACCCTTGAGTATTGAAGAATACAATGATCGTGTGATGGCAGTTGTTCGCTGTGAGGCTCAAGTATGATTACTTTCTTTCCTACTTTGTTTTCAATTTAAATTAAATTTACATGCTGAAAGACGGGCATGGCAGATTTCTATTGTGATTCATTGTGTATTAATCTTATCGTGTTTTGTTGAGTAATACTGATTTAAAAGTTAGATAAGTAAGGTACTAGTTATTGTACAGTTGTACTGATTGTGATGATGACAATTTTATAATTAATACCCATTTCAGACTCATGTCACCCTAATTGGGATTTAGGAAGTTATTTTTCATCCCAAATCTAATTTGTATAACTTTATAGGCATGAGATTTGTTCAATAGTTTCTTTGAAAAAGTTATTTTATTATGATTGGGCCGTTGATCTTTTTGTCACCAGAAGTAAATCATGGTTTATGTTAGTTAATGACTTATGCTTTAAATAAGGGAAAAAGACATCATTCAGGGTGGGAACAAGAGAAATTCAATAAGCATATTTCATATTAAATTTTCATAATGAGATCATATAGTTAGTTTTTCTCCCATTTCTCTTGTTTGTAAACTTGAGGAGCTTTACCTAAGTTTGTATTTGCAAAAACTTGAGGAGGCAAAACAACGTGAGTTTGACTTCAGCCGGCCAGTGATATCCTGTTGGATTTTATTTATTATTACTAATTAACAATAAAAACATGTTTCCAATCTAATTACAATGTGTATCGTCCTTTTTTGTTCGTTTGCAGGATGCATTGCTTCAGAAACTTCTGAACAGTAATTTCTTATCAGATCCAGAGAGGTTAGAATATGTTACTTTCAGGGTCTCATTATCCCTCCTCCCCCAAAACGCGCCTATTTTCCATCTTTAATGAAGTTTCATCTTATAAAGATTCTGAAACAAACAAGTGAACTTAAATTTCATATGAAGATTTATCCTTGTTGGGCGAAAATAAGAAAAGGAATGCTCTGCCTCTCTTGAACTACTCCCTATAGAGTTTTTCTCATGATCCTGAAAACAGGATTGGTGTTCTGAAATCTGTGTTGGGATTTTGTTAAATGAACAACAATGAACAGCTTGCAAGATGACTTTTGTTAAATGATCCTGAAACCTGGACTAGTGTTCTGAAATCTGTGTTAGGGTTTTGTTAAATGAACAACAATGAACTGCTTGCAAGATGACTTTTGTGTAGAAATGTCCTGAACTGGTAGTTTAAGGCCTATCTGTGCTTTTTATTTGAAACTATATTTGATGAGATTTTCATCTGTCTCATGGTTGGTACTTGATCATGATTAGATGAAGCCAATAAGTAGTGGAGTTTGGAACAAAAGCAAACATACTTCTGAATATGCCACAATTCTGCTATTCTAGTGCTAGTTCAATAGGGAGCATGATAAAAGTTGGTAGATAGTGAGAGATCTGTTAATTTCTATCATAGCTTATACCTTTTAATGAATTTTATTTCAGGGATGTTCTTCGATGGGGAAAGAACATTATATCAAGCAAAACTAAGACAAAAAGGCGTGCTGGTGCAGCTGTGTATAACAGAGCATCTTCATTAGAAACATTAGTAAGTTCCTTCAAACTTTGGTTTCTCATCCAGTGATATAAATGTAAATCTTTTGGCGAGTTTTGTTTCTATATTTCTTTAATTTTAAAGTGGTGATGACAACTACAACTTTCTAATTTCATTAAATATTACTTTTAAAATACAACTAATATAGTGCATGATATGTGTGTGTTCTATATACATATTAGTGAGTTTTTTATTTGTATATTTATATGTTGCACAGTTAGCCATTAGCGGCTGGCTGCCACATGATTATTTTGCAATTTCAGCTTGCTTGTGTGTTGCTCGATATCCATTTAATATGCATTCCTTTTGTAATTGAAAACCAGATAGTTTGATAATCTGAAACAAAGTATTTCCTTTTATGATCTGAAAATTGTTTTCAGCCTGTTCTCTAACGCTGATGCTATTGAACTAGGTTGGCTATCTCTATTTGACAAATGTGAATCGCTTGGAAAAACTAATGTTAGAATTGGGATTCTCAGTAGACTCGTCAATGCCTTTGAATTTGGAGGAAATAATAGTAAGTTTTATATCATCCAGCCCAGCACTGCAGCTTTCTATTGATTTTATTGTTTCATTTTTGCTCTCCCTGAACTTTGATCGAAACCTACTCTAATACGGCTGAAAATAAGAATTAACCCATACATAAATAACGGAAACTGAAATAAGAAATATAATTGGAGTGTATCGAAATTTTTTGTTATCTACATGATAAACCTCTTGTGATATTAAATAGTGTTCTGGTAATACAAGCTGGGAGTACTACCAAACTGATACTCCTAACTTGTATTACATGGTAGGGCAAGGAGGGGAAATTGATACAAGATTTTGTTGCAGCTATAGTGTATCAGCATATTTTAAATTATGAGAAGAATACTCAGTAGTCAGTTCTAGTATGTTGTGTGTTCTTAATATACAACAAAACTTTCTTAGATGTAGTGGGGATTACAACAATAACGATGACAACCCAGTCTTATCCCACTAAGTGGGGTTGGCTACATGAATCAAACGACACCATAGTGATCTATAAAAAACCATTTTTCTCCAACTCATTTATCTCTAGATCCTTCATAATAGTTTCTCGTATAGAACTGCTAATTAATGTTTCACTAGCTAATATTTGTCCTTTCATTCCACTCCTAGAAACGTGAGCTGAACAGTGGATAAGGCAGATATTTGGGTATTCTTCCCTTGGAGCAGGCAAAACAACTAATTGAAGATTTTGTTCGATCCATGGTATTCTTTGTTTGGTAAAGACTATATCAGTAAATTGGCTTCCTCTTTTACTTGCTGGTGGGATCAGAATATCAAGATTAGTACCACATTCAAATACCATGCTAGAGGATCAGAAACCTTTGAGTTCTTTTGCAACAATATATGTGTTGTGTACAACGGTTGTGGGACCATCTTTGTAATTGTTAGTAATGATCTTCCTCAGAGGGGTACAGTGAGAAGAAGACAGTTCAGTGAAGCTTAGGTTATTTGACAGATTTCTGGCAGGGTTTGCAACTCTGGTTTTATTTGGTCCCGCATTATAATTAGTTGTGGAATTAAGTTAGTTGAATGCTAAGGAACATAGTGAACAAAAGCTTCTGTTATGTCTGATCTTGTTCTGTATCTCAATTTTGGGACCATGGTTGAATATGATAAATATTGTTTTTGCAGGTGGGGTAAGTGTTTCGTGCTCCAATCTATGATGAGTCATTTTTGTTATATTGTGATCAATTTTTTTTTTACCTTACAAATCAATGGAAATGCAAAAAGTCTCATGCTAAAATCTACCTTGTGACCTTACAATCATCATGTAAACACAGTAACCACTAAGCCTGGGCAAATTAATATCAAATGGGGAACAATTTTTGTTACATATGCAAAAGTTATTAGAGGCCTAAGTTTTAAGGTCTATGTAATTCAAAAAATATACATTTTAGATTTGAAACTGTACGTTTTATTTTTATTTATGGCTCTTAATCATTAGCCTTAATTATACATTGCAGCCTAAAAAATTCATAATCTGGCAGTGGATTTCCTTATTTACACTAAGAAACCAAAAAAATTCTCAATTGATCTCTCATTCACTCTCTGGATATTGCTCTCCCTCTCCCCGTACGTCTATATAACCGCTCTCCCTGAAATCTCTCAATCTTTCAAACTTTTTTTTTCTTCTTCTTGATTAAATCCACAAGAGTGATCAATACACACATTGTCATATGTATTTGTGTTTAGATTCAAGTTTTGATTGTTGATTATTTTTGTTGCTGAGTTGAGAAACTACTGTTTATATCAATTAATTTATTTTTAACATTAGCACTGCATGAAAGGTATACACCGATATAATATAAATCATGCATCGTACTCATGATTCTTTTCACTCTTAATTTTTCCAATTTTCATGGTTTGTAATTTTATTATATATAATTATAATGCTCATTTGAAATGGCTGACAATTTTAGGCAAATTCAGGTAATGGAAAAAGAGACTTGGAAGACATTTATAAAGTTTTGTTCTACAAAATTGTTTCCCAAGAAGGAATATTGTGCAGAGGTTGTCATTGTTTTATGAAGAATTCAAGTAGCACTGATACTTGTTGTGGGCTATGCTGCTTATCAAAAAGAGACCGTAATACCAAGCTTAGGGCAAGCCTCTTTTTTGCTCTTACAGGAAATTCTATGGAATGTTATGTTCACAGTAACCTTTGTCTACGCATTAATCTACACAGTGCCATTGGTTCAGTCTTTGCCCTTTTACTTACGCGTGCTCTATATCTTAATGGTATGCACTATTTATCTATGTGGAGTATTTAAGTGGATGGTTAAAGCATCAAGGTTGGTTGTCCTCTTCAACTCGTTTAGAATGAATGGTAGTATGTTGTTTGTGTCTCTTGGGGTTGTTGGTGTTATGTTGTTTTCTTTGATTTTAGTCATGCTTGTGCTTTTTGCTTTATGGAGATGTCGAATCAAAGTAGAGGTGCAAGGTGAATAAGTTGTATGAGAGTTATTTATTATTACAAAAAAAAAGTGTGATATGTATCAATAAACAAGCTTTTCCTACAATTCAAGAACCCACATTTATACCAACATTGCGTTCTTTGTATCTCTAAAGCTAATTTGTGGTCTTTGTATTTATCTATCAGCTCAAATCGTAAGTTCAATGCTTTAAATTTGCTGTCTTGGATTTAAATATAATCAACTATGCCATTAAGAGGCTCTTAAACAAGTCAACGTTTTACTATTTAATTTTGAATTTTAGTTTTGAAAAGAGAAAAAGCACCGAGAATAAGGGTTTTCTTTTTCATGCATTATAGTTTAATATATCACTCTTAATATCTTTTGTGTAAAATACTCTTTCAGAATGAAATATAAACAAAAATCATAGTTGAAAAGTTGATTTATGTTGATTAAATCATTTCGGAGTATTTTTTAAATTATCACTTTTGTCTATATTATATTTTGGAGAAAGAAAAATGTTCTTATTTTAGGCATAGTTGTTCCTCTTTTTCAAATTATCATTATGAAGATTATTGATTGAGCACCCATTATGACCATTGCTAAGGCTCCCAATTGAACGTCTATCATCATCATTTAATATTTTGAATTTGGAAATTGCTAACATTTGCTCTAAAGACACATGTTAATGAACTATGTATGAAAATTGTCTTAAAATCGTGCATTCAAATTCTTAAAAGTATAACCCAATTATTTTGACCAATACAAAATTTATGCTTTTGAATTCTTTAACTTGTGTTGAACAAAAGTTAGCAAAACACTTTTTAAAATAAAATTAATAATAACATTTAGGAAATGATACATTTCTTGAAGAAAAAAAATGTAACGTGTAAAAGAGTAATATATAGGATTTTTTTTGTGGCCGGGGTTTGAACCCCAAACCTTTCATATATTATGCATTGTCCATACCAATTGAGCTAAGCTCATAAGGACAATATATTTGATTGTGGTGCTATGGAATGTGTATAAAAGTGGGCATAAATGATTATTAATAATGAGTTCAAAATCAAGACCTCAAAGTTGAGCTGTGTGCACAAGTAAAAAAAAATTATCATGTTTATAAGCATTAGTTATTTAAGTTTTTTATTGTTCAATGGTAATGATTATGGTGTAAATGATAAAATATTGCTATTAAAAAAAAAAATCAATTTTCAGTTGGTAAAAAGAAATTCATAGTCAATGTTAATGGGAAGAATCCCTCAGAAATAAAAATAAAAAGTTAATGGGATGAAATGTCTATATGAGATGGTAAATATGAATTCTAGGGACGAACCGATAAAATTCAAGTCTCAAATATATGAATTCGGTACAGAAGAGAAATCATTGAGAAAAGTATTGAATGAGAATTTAAAATTTAGGGTTTTAGAAAGAAGAAGAAAATTGTTGAAATATTGATTGATTCTCAAACGAGGTACAAGACTGTTATTAAATACAACCATACAAGATAAAAGGGTAAAGTGACATAATGTAAAATAAGCTACTCCCTTCGTCACATTTTGAGCTTTTCACACATATTAAGAAATGTAATTAATATTGTATAGAAAAGAGATATTATAAGTTGTTTTACAAAATTGTCCTTAATAAATGATATGGGAAAGATAAATGAAAGTATTGAAAGAATAAAAAGAAATAAATAGTTAAGAATATAATATGATAAGTAACATTAATTTAAAGTGTTTCACTGGTGTTGTAAATCGACATATAATTTAGGACAATTTTTTTCTTCTCATGGATGAATCTTGGGAAGCAACATTTAGCTTCCACTTCGATCAAAGATTGAATTTCAAGTTTCGTTTAATGCAATCTTTTTTTTATTTTTTTATTTTTTAGATTAATGCAATCCAAACATCATAAAATTATAGGTTTCAACCAAGAGGGCTAAAAAGCCAAGGCAGACAAAGCTCAAACCCAATATGAAAGCTCATTTAAAAGTAATAGGAGTAAGATACACAACTACAAGTGTTTCACTTATTACTCACAAATTTCATAAGAAATCTTTTTTTTTTTAGAGAAAATAACTTATATCCTTTCATTAAAAATTAAATCGGTAATACATGTTGGAATATCATCAAAGACATGGAAGCTAGTACTAGATGTGGCTGCCTTAGCTAATGCATGTGCAACCTCATTTGCTTGCCTCCTAATAAACTCGACATGAGAGTTTGTTAAATAAGTGCTACACAATTGGATACTACTATCCATAATAGAACCAAATTTGGTGACATCTCCACGACCTTTGTTGAAATAATCAACTACTCTTTTTGAGTCAACCTCGAAGTCAACATTTGTAAGTTGAAGTTCACATATCCACCGAATTGCATGATGTAAGCCCAGGGCCTCCCCTACATCGACAGAACAAACTGGAGTAAACCACATTGTTTTTAAGCGGACATGGTTCCCATCTGAGTCTCGGATGCACATTCCCAATCCTACCTTATTGCAAGTATTTGAAAATGAGGCATCAACATTGCACTTGTATCTTCCCCTCGTGGGTTTCCTCCATTTGAAATTTACATCCCCATTATGTTGAGAAGCGCTTGGAGTAACAAAAATATTATTCTGACTTGTAAGATTTTGCCTACGATTAGCACTCCTCCAACTTTTTAAAAGGTGTTTAGCTCTTTCCAAGACTGTAACACTCGAGTCTGACACCTGTTGCCACAATTTGAGGTTTCTAGCTTTCCAAATGCTCCACATTAAGGTGACGGTGATCTCAATTAGGTCTGGTAGCCCTCCCTTTTTTCTCATCAGCATGAAGAATATCATTAAAGTCCCCCATCAAACACCAAGGTAAAGTAATCTATCTAGCCAGACCACGAATAAAATTCCAAGAATATTTTCTTTTACTGACTTCTGGATATCCATAGAAACCTGTGAATATCCAAGCCCTACGACTCACTTCTTCAATTTTAGCACTAATGTGATTAGCAGAATAATTAACAATACTACAATTAACCGTATTCCACCAAAACAAAGCAATACCTCCTCCTCTACTATTTTTAACCGGTGCAAAACAATAATCATAACCCAATAAATAACGAAATTTCTCGATTTTATTAACTTGAACAATAGTTTCAGAAAGAAAAAGGATATCCGGTTTATAATACCGAACAAGGAATTTGATTTTGCGGTCCATCCGGTTTATAATACTGAACAATGCAGAGAAAGAAATCTTATAAATCTATATTTCCTCAAATTGATTCAAATCTTCATTTCCTTAGAAGCCTTGAGGTTCACATCATTATTTCCCTCTTAAATGAAATTTGTCCTCAAATTTAGTCTTGAGGCAACCTACACGAAGACAAGAAAAGCAAGTCAAGGATGACACTAATAAAAAAAACTCTCCGGGGATCAAATTAAAATTGATATAAAATATCAAATGTACCAGGTAAAGAATTTGAAAGTTCACATTTATTTCAAAATTCATAGTTGTTAAATTGTGCATAGTGACAAAAAAATAAATGTTCTTTTATGATTAAAGGTTCCAACCAAAGTGGACCACCTTCATTGTTTTTCTCATCGTGATAAAAAGTTGAAAGATTAATTTGAAATAAAAATCCCCTTTTCAACATGTATATCAAATTTTCTATGAACCACGTTAACATCAAAACATACATTTCTCATCCAGAAGAAGTCATTCATTCTATATGAGTAGCAGAGGACACTGAACATCGATGCTGCATTCACGTACTTAAAAAGGCCATATAGAAAATTAAGACATAGCAATAAGATAATGGACACGCGAAATGCCCAAGACTGAATCAATTTCATTATATTATGGAGATGAATGCGGTGACAAAGGTCATTACAAACAAGACATTCCATAAAACATGACTGCCCAAAGCTTAGAAGTATGGTCGCCTTTTGATGAGGACGACCCAAAATGAAGAGATGAAAACATGACTGCCCAAACATTTCTGATGAGTCTTGTGTTGTGTTGATTCCATTTCGTCATGGAGAATGGATTTTTCTTCCTTGTCGCCCATTGTGACAGACAAAGTAGTCATTACCTGTCATAAAAAAGTAACAACTAATTAATATGGACCGCAAAATATGGTCTAAGTACGGATCATAATCAATTTTAGTCTTGTAATATGATAATTTTTTTTATAAAATATTATTTTTAAGAGGGTTTTTAATAAAATATCATTGCTTAGTAAAATAAAAACTCAAATATCATTTATGACAATATCATTTTATTTTATTAAAATGATAACAAAAACATATATAGTTCCAAATTCCAATTTTTTTAATTATTTATTATTTATATGAGGTGATTGAGAAGGATTGACCAAACTTGAACAACGTTCCATCGAGATTAATGTTGGGAGGTGATATCTACAAACATTCTGACGCTCAAAGTTAATAAGAGAGTAAAGAGTTAGAAGTTTTAGATGGAAAAATTGTGTACCTTTTATTATAGTGAACGGTTTTTATAGGCACCAAAGAGGAGTCGTTGGTAAGTCATCGAGGGGATGTTATGGACGACGTTATTCAATGCCTAAATCCAGTAACCATTGGACACGATGAATGTAACGCCCTATTTATTTATTTGATTATTTTGGTTGAGTTTAGAGTCTTTTATACGACTTATATGATTTATGTTGATAAGTAACATGTTGTTGTGTATTAATATTTTATTAAGTGGCTTTATTTTATTATTTAGTAGGATAGGTTGGAAATTAGAATAATTAGACTTTAAGGGGCTGAATTAGAATTAATTAGAAATAAGTGGAATTAATTAGAAATATGTTGAGGTTAAGAGATATAAAAACTAAGAGTCAGACAAGTTTAGGTTTAACAAAGCTTTTGGGAGAAAAGAGGAGAACCAAGAGAAGAGGAGAATCAGAGAAGGGAGAGCTTGTAGAATCTTGTAATCACCTAATCTAAGGTAAGGGTGGGACTATCATTCTCTAATCTTAGGTTATATAATTCTGAAATTGAATTTAGCATGTAGTTGTTGTTGTTGTTGT
>Ga0315914_1000142_pt1 | contig 68025 bp, 37 predicted proteins | sample MpolenodulesMG_FD_203920 | JGI IMG/M metagenome (GOLD analysis project Ga0315914, IMG submission 203920) | Medicago polymorpha root nodule microbial communities from Los Angeles, California, United States - elongated nodules | ecosystem: Host-associated > Plants > Roots > Nodule | place: USA...
AGGTGCCACGTGTTATTTTTTTTTTATTTTTTTTTGCTTTGGGGGTCAAAACTGCTACAGTTGCAAAACTTAGGGGGCTGTTTTGTAGTTTTTTTTCTTAGGGGACCAAAATCGCAACTTTGGAAAAGTTAGAGGGCTAAAACTGCAATTAAGCCTTTTATTTTTTATGAGAATACAAAAGGACAACTTTTAATTTCTAAACTCACTTTCTTTTTGAATTCAAACAATTTCAAAGTCAATGAGAAATATCCGGAAAATATGACTAGATTTTCTTTTTCTTTTTCTTTGGTGGAACTGTGGGGTGTGCAAATTTGGGAATTAGCAAAATTGTGGTGGTATGGGAACCGTAGCGATATTTAACATATTTTAAAAGATAAAATGATACTAATTTATTTTGGGAAGTTATACCCCACACCCCTACATTTATACCTTGACCTCGGCATTTAACAGAAAGAATCAAATTTACCTTTTTCTGGAAAACACGCTCCCAACAACGGTGAGCACTATCGGACCCCTTCTTTGTCAAAAACGAATCAATTTGATTTTTCTTACATCAAATTCTTTGTCAAAATGTATCATATCATCACTTGTTAGTTTTTCTTTTGTTTGCTCATTTTCAATTTTGCCCCTTTGCATCCACTCGTTTTTTGACATGTTTATCACAATTGTTTTTAATTTTGATGCTCCTTTTTTCATCAATATCTCCGATTTCACGAGTTTTAAAGGACACACAAGATTTATAATTGTAATAACAGGAATTACATAATAATGGCAGTATGGCACAATAGATCCAAAGCCACAACCATCTTCGAATGTAACTACAAAATTAAAATTTACAAATCAAATTGAGAAATAGAAGTGAATAGAAAGTAGGCACCATCAGATCAAGATCCAATTAGAGGAACAAAATAAGCGAAAATCGTAGAAATATCAGAGGAAGAGACTCAAGAAGAATTTTAGAAAGAGAACAAAAAGAAATTGCATGACCGCAAAGAATACGACAACCGTGACGACCGGCAAGAATGGCGGTGATTTTATAAAAGATGCACGTTTTTATCACTCATGGTATCTTGTTCCCGGAAAGTTAAAAAAAAAACAGAGAAAAGTGAAAAAAGATGGGGTGGATTTTAGTTTGTATATGAGGACGAAATAGGAATTTTGAAAATATATGTATGGGTAAAGGTATAAATGTAGGGGTGTGGAGTAAAACTTCCTTTATTTTTACAGTTACTTTTTCCCATTACTATGACGGGAATTTTACCCTACACCCTAACAATTATACCTCTACCCCTACAAATCATAAAAAAAATACAAATTTTGCACATTTCACTCTTTTTGAAATTATAACTATTCACCCACATCATGTGTTTTCAGAATTGAAAATACAACACAAAAATTAGCAACAAATCTGAAATCAAATGACCTATCATGATTGATCCCCATACCGAAAAGCTCCAAGAATGTCTCTATCAATTCATATTGACGTAAGATTTCAAAGTTTCTCCTCAATTCCATAGTTATCTTCTTCGTATCATTTCCAACTAATTAAATTCTTCAAATTTTATAAAAATAATAAAGGGGAAAATGTGGAAAAGCATAGAAACACACAGGTCTTGATAACCGACTTCATGTATATTCATCATAACATAAAATAGTCATAGTGTGAAAAATCAGATATGTTAAAGGAGAGGCAGAATGAATTGATAGCATAAGAAAAATGACATTCATGAATTGATAGCAAAGGAAAATAGCCCAGCGTGAAAAATAAAATTTAATAATCTATCTTATTTTATGGGGAAAAGATCTGAAGAAGGGAGAGCAAGGGAAATTGATTAAAGGAGTGTGATTGATACGTCATTTGATTTCAGATTTGTTGCTGATTCTTGTGTTATAATTTTCAATTCCAGAAACATATGATGATGGGTGAATGAGTATAATTTCAAAAAAGGATAAAATTGATATTTCCTTATGGTTTGTAGGGGTAGAGGTATAACAGTTTGGGTGTAGGGTAAAATTTCCTCCTATAATCTTCTTCCGCGCCCTATTTTATTTTTTACAAAAATGTTTTTTAGATTTTATAATCCGAGCACCCAAAAAATAGGGTGCATTTATAACTTTTCTTTGATTAAATAATCCGAACACCCGATAAACACCCTCTTGTGCTAAGAATTCCGAGGAAAATGGTTTGGATTATATAATCTAAACCGTATCGATATAAATATTGAGCATGTTTTTAACATTGATAATCAGTTTAAGGACTATACTAATCATCATAACTCATCTTTGTGTTTTAGGTCATTGTTACCTATTTCCGTCATGTCTTAGTTGAAAATTCGGTGTTTGGACTACTTGATCAAATTGTTCCGAAACTTTATCAGAAAATTAGACCAAAACAATTAAGGATCAAGACTTCCATAAAAGAGACTTTTTACGAGACTCTACCCCTCGAAATAAAAAATTTCATCGTTTAAACTCATTTTTCATACTTTTAGAAGAAAAAAAATTTTAAAAAATTGCATTAGATTTATTTAATTTTTAGAATTTTTTGGTGGTATTTTAAAATTTTATTTGACATAGTTTTTTACTTTGTTTTTTTGTTTATTTTTAAGAGTGAAATTTACAACTGCTTAAATGTAATAGATTATAATTGTTGTTTCTATAATCTATCTATAACATATATAAGGCAAAACATGTTTTTGGTATGACCTACTTTCTTACCCGTTTTACCCTTAATATTTTGCAAATATTCGAAAAAACCTAAACGTTGAAAGTGGAAGTCGGATACCACAGTCTTTCAATTACAACCACCCCCCATCTAATCAAAAGTTATTGCATACATGTTGTGTTTCTGCGGATGAGTAGTGTGCAAGCATTGCGGAAGTATTATAGAAATTGTAAATATTTGGGGCAGTGTAGAAGTTAGGTTGTTAGCTTTCTCTTTCTCTCCTTCAATGGAGTTTGTTACATTTTCTATGCAATTCTGATATGGTATCATTCGCCTTGATTTTTTTTATCCTCATTCTTCATCTCCAACGGTGAGAAACAATGCTAATGCCTCCAATGAAGGTGTTGTTCAGATCCCTATGGTTCTTGCACTTACAGATTTATCCCAAAACCCTTACTACATTCATCCAAGACAGAATCCTTCAATTCCTTTGGTCAATCTGCTTCTTGATGGGGAAAATTATCATTCTTGGGCCCGATCATTTAAGAAAGTTGTCAACTTGAAAAACAAAGCTCGCTTTCTTGATGGAAGTTCACCGAAGCCAAATCGATTTGATCCAAGCTATGAAGTATGGCAGAGCCGTTCTTAGAGTTTTTCAGGTCTTAGGCATGGTATAAGAAAAAGGCCCTTTACATAATACATAATTACCTTTTTAAGCTCATTGTTGTGATTTTATTAGCTCTTCATTTCATTTTTTTCGCTTTTTACTACCAAATAAATGTTTTTTAGGCGACATCTGAAATCAAAAACTCCATAGAAACAAAAAAAAAATACCAGAGAAGTAGAGAACAATAGGACTTGCGAAGTAGAATAAAATTTTAGCACATAAAAAACAGAGACTGGAATTTTAGCACCTAAGAAATTTTAACTATATTGATTGAAATTTTTGCAATTCTTTCGATCAATCCAAGAAAAATTGACATTACTATATTGATATAATTTAATTTTCTGGAACCTTTAAATGACAAAATTAAGATTAATTTATCTAGTAAGCCCATTTTCAACTAAAATATAATTCGTTTTGTTATAAAATTATCTCAACTTCTTGGTTAACAAATATAACCAATATTTTTAATATTAGTGAGGCACATTATTAGGAACAAATGGCCCAAAAAAACATCACCAATTTATTTGATAATAATTTTTTTGGCACATTGTTAAGAACAACCAATTTTTTTTATAGAGAGGGTGTATATAGAAATCTTTGTGCCAAAAACATTAACATGTTTCAGCCCAACCCTACATCATGTCAATATTTGGGGTCTTTCAGTGAATTTTGCTATATATACCCCATATAAACCAAATATTTCTATATGCACCTCCTAACATAATTTTTTTTAGGCCCCCTACCGACATGGGGCCCTAGGCCTTCGAACCTCCGTCCTATGCCTAGGGCCGACTTGAAGCAGGGGAGCGATGCAATATTCTGGTACATGCTTGAATTTTGAATTTAGTTACACCATCAATTGCACAAAGTATTGTTTACACTGATCTTGCTTCGAAAGCTTGGAATGATTGCAGAGAGAGGTTTTCTCGAGTAGATCATGTGCGAGTTTCTGATTTGCAGAGAAATATGTATAACCTGAAGCAAAATCATATTTTTGTTAGTGAATATTTCACAGAGATGAGCACAATCAAAAAAAAATTAGAGTTATATCGTCCTGTGCCTCAGTGTATTTGTGTTGTTACTTGAAATTGTGAAGCCATGGTAAATTCGAAGAGATGTCACAATGAAGATTTCACTATCCTGTTTCTTACTAGTTTGAATGATGATTACACAATGATAAGATCCACAGTCTATGATAGAGCCATTTCCAGATAGAAATTAAGCTTTCGCACTCACCCACAGGCGCGCGCGCACACATATTAATAACAAAAAACAAGAAGTTCCAGTAGCCAAGATGCAATATCAAGTTTTTTACTACCATCAAACTAACACTACCCCTGATTCAATACCACTTCAACTTCTATATAGAAGGGCAGATTCATCATTTCATACAGGTGATAAGTTTTTTTTTTTTTTTAACTTACAACTTTTGTCCATTTGTTTAACTTTACAACTTTTGTCCATTTGAATTTCAAATTCAAATTTCATCCACTCAAAATTTCTCTCTCTTCTTTTTCATTATAATAATCATATTTCTATCTATTTTTTCACTTACTCATTTTCTTTCTATCAGTTCTACATCTTTATACCATTTTAATTTTCAAACTCTTATTCTTCTTTATCGAACTCCCTCTCTTGCCTTTTCTTTCTGAAATTTACTTTCTTCATATCTTTACTATCTTCTTCTCATCTTCAACTATATTTTCTCTAACAATGATTTTTTTTATGCAGAAAAAGTTGATTAGCAGCAAACGAGAATACCAAAAAAAGATGATTAACAAGAATACTGTGGGTAATATTGTTCTTCATTCTTTTTTATTACTATTATATGCACCAAATTATTATATTCTCTAACAAGTGTTTGTAATTTTATTTTGTTCAAAATCTTATCTTCTAGAAACTAAAATAAATTTGTGTGTTTTGTAGAGGACAATGATAGAAAATGAATGGTGGTTTTGTTTTTGGCGTCTGATGAGTGGAATTGATTGAAAAAGTAGAGAGAAGTTGGTGGTTGTAGATGAGAAATTGTCCGGAAATGGAGAGAAAGAGAAACACATGGAGAGGGAGAGAGGGGTTGGCGGCTAGGTTAGAGTAAATAGAGAAATAAGGTGTTGTTGGGTTATTATGTGTCGATTGGGCCTTTGAGTCCATTAACAAAATGTTTTCATAATAATTTTTTCTTTCTATTTTTACATAAACTCTTTCTTCATTTTTATTTTTATTCTATTATAAATATTTTCTTCAATTATAGGAGTATAAATATATTATATGGTATTTCATGAGATCATAATTTAAATTTGTTGTCTTTTTATACCCGTAAATATAATAACATAAAATTACAATGGACACGATTCAAATATTTTAAGAGATTTTCGTATATAAAATAAATGATGTTTTCAAATATTTCACAAAGCTATTATATATATTGAAAATATTTAATGTCACACATTAACACCTTCAAAAATTCAAATAACTTACTTAATTCTTTTTTGAAGAAATAAAATAAATGTAACTGTATGTTTATGTTTTTACACGGGGACCCATATTTATCACTTACCAATGAATAAAAATTAATATTTTAAAAATATTTTAACGGATTATATATGAATTAAATACATAAGAAACTTAAGGACTGTCAAACCTATTGTATTGTCCTTACCTAATACTTGTGTTTGCTTTGTTAACTTAGAATTCTAATAAAATAAACTATGAGTTTATAAAAATACAATATAAAAAAACAAAAAATAAACTCCACATGAAATTTCCACTAACAAAATCATCCAAAGAGTGTATAACTGATACACCGAACCCAATTTGAACACTAATTTAATGTATACAAATACATAAGAAACTTAACGACTGCCAAACCTATTGTATTGTCCTTGTCTAATACTTCTGTTTGCTTTGATAACACAGTTTTGAGAGTTAATTTTGATATTTTCTGATAAAATGTCCTATGAGTTTATAAAAATACTACATAAAAAAAACTCCATATAAAATCTCCACTATCATAATGATCCAAAGAGTGTATAATTGATACATGAGACCCAATTTGAACACTAATCTAATGTATACACATACATAAGAAACTTAACAACTGTCAAAGTTATTATATTGTCCTTGCCTAATACTTTGGTTTTTTTTTTATAACTAGGTTTTGAAAATTAATTCTGATATTTACTAATAAAATAAATTAAGATTTTATAGAAATACTATATCAAAGTTTTTTTAAATACTCCATACAACATTTCCACTGCCAAAATTACCCAAAAAAAGTATAATATACTAATTTTGCCACTACATAATTAGTATTATGTTTGTTCTCGTCGACACACCTCATCGCACAACGACACACGTTTCGTTGCGTGGTAACAAATATGGTGCAAGTTAACAAATATGTTTTAATGAACATTACTAAAGTAACCATCAAACTATTTGTAATAAAATAAAATTGGGTCTAAGTTAGCAAATTGGTGCAAGTTAACAAATATGTTTTAATTTGTCAAAAAAAAAATGTTTTAATGAAAATTACTAAAGTAACCTTCAAACTATTAGTTTTAAATAATAAATATGAAGGTATTTTTGTCTAAATGAAAATATGCATTTTTACTAATTTAGACCTTCATATTTTTTGTTGGTTTAAGTTAACAAACCTCTATATATAACTACGATTCAGATTACAATATAAAACTACCTTTGCAGCTTTCTGCCTTCAACCTTATCTATATACGAGTCATACTAAAAAAAAAAAGTTTTTTTTTCATCCATTTGCAATAAAGATGCTCTTAATGTATAGAGCAAGAACACTCCTTCAACAGGACCCAAACCTTATTAGTGGAGAACAATAACCGTAAGTCGAACAATCTTTACCAACTTACTTACTACTTGGCGACATTAGCATTTGGAGGGATGGAATTGGGGGTAGTGCCGGTGGTCCAAAGTCCATCTAATGGTGAAGTGAGTGATGTACAACTTACGTGTATTATTTGTCGGAAATTACTTGAGTGACATTGTGGTGGGAATGATACATGACATTGCACAACTTTCTCATCTTAAAATAAAACAAAAAAAGTTTTGTGAAAGAGAAAGAAGAAGCCAAAAAAATTATGTGTCATATTATGTTTAAGCAATGTCATGTAATATTCTCACACAATGTCCCACAAGGTTCCCATTATTTATCGGGTATATTTTTTTTTTGAGGGGAATAAATAGTGAGTGTTGTTTATTGTTATATCATCTATATTCTCTGTAATGACCCACATTCCATAGCTAGCACGTGCTAATTCATCTCACCTAACCTTGAACTCTATAAAAATACAAATTGTACCAAAAAAAGTAATTAAAACAAAACGTAAAACCCCAGAAAATGCATAGACCACCGTTATCTATGTACCATACGGTGCAATTTATTGAATGTTCAAAGTTGGGTCGGTGAAGACTAGAATGTGCTGCTTTTTGGTCAAGTAGTCTGATTATTGAAGTTTACACATTTTAAATATGAAAAAAATAAGATGTTTGAAGTTTGAACTCTAACATCTACATATATTATGCAATGTCCATATGTTAAGTTCATGGAACACTAGTATTATTTATTTTACGCTCTAAAAGTGAATAATTTACCTTAGTAATAGCCCGTCAAGTTATAACAAAGAGCCAACACAACAATTGATCCAATCCGTCCAATGGGCCAAAGGGTAGAAGGAAAAAGAAAAGAATTATGCTCTTTACCCAACACAAATTGCTCGCTCCCAACTGAAAAGACTAAAATATCCCTGCGCATGTTAACTCACGTTGCGTGACTTAACTCACGCTAGTTATAATTTTGTGTGACTTAAGTCAAGCACCTCTGACCGCTGGTGTGAGTTAACTCACGCTGCTTTGACTGGTGGTCTGAGCTCAAGAACATGTTTTTTGGACGGTGATCAGTTATTCAACCTTGATTTTACACCATTTTTACAGGTTTTTTTTTTTACTGTATTTAGTGTATATAAAACTTATGCTGCCATTCCCCCTATAAATACCCCCCAACCTGCACCATTTCCTCACACCATCATCTCACATTCTCTCCTCCTCACTCTTTCCCCCTATAAATCTCCTTCTTTTGACCCCAATAACTTTTTACCATTTTGGGGTAAAAAGAAACCAATCTTGGGGTAAAAAGAGGCCAATTGACTTGGGGTAAATAGAGGTCAACCCTTAAAACTAAATCTGCTTCTTTTTACCCCAAAAACTTTTGACCGTGGGTAAAAAAATCTTCTTGAGGTATAAAAAAAACCAGATTTAGATTTACCCCAAGGGTGATGTCTTTTTACTCCAAGAAGATTGGTCTCTTTTTACCCAAGAGATTAGTAAATTCGAATAAAATGTATCAATTATTGTAATTGCATCAATGATATTAATAAAATAAGATTTTATATGTATTATTTTTATTCCTTTCTTTTTATTTATTACATTTGCATTTATGATTTTGTCATCTAAATAATATAATAATCTCAAACACTAATTAAACCCAACGTTAATTTGAATAAAGTTGCGTATTGAATAAATTCGATAAAATTTGTGTATTAAATAAATTCGAATAAAGTTGAGTATTTAATAAATTCGATAAAATTTCGTATTATATAAATTCAAATAAAGTTGCGTATTTAATAAATTCGAATAAAGTTGCGTATTAAATAAATTCGAATAAAGTTGCGTATTTAATAAGGAAATGAGGTTCTGCCTGTTTTTAAAACAGTACACAGCGTGAGTTAAGTCACACAGATTTAACACTAGCATGAGTTAACTCACGCAGGGGCATTTTGGTCTTTTTAGTTGGGAATTAGCAAAATGTGTTGGGTAAAGAGCATATTTCAAAAAAAAAAGGGAAAGAGAGAAAAGGTTATGAATTATGCTCTTCTCCCAGCTGTTTTTGCTCGCTCCCAACTGAAAAGACATAATTATCCCGGCGTGACTTAAGTCATGCAGCGTGAGTTAACTCACGCTAGTTATAAATCCTGCGTGAGTTAACTCACGCAGGTTGCGTGACTTAAGTCACGCAGGGGTATTTTCGAAAGTTTGGTTGGGAGCGAGCAAAAACAGTTGGAAGAAGAGCAGAATTCAAAGGTTATTGCTCTTCTTCCATCTATTTTGGCTCGTTCCTGTCAAAATAGTCGAGCATGAGTTAACTCACGCTGATGCATTTTCAACGTGAGTTAACTCACGTAGGAGTATTTTTCAGCGTGATTTAACTCATGTTGGACGGGAATGAACAAAAGATACGAGAGAAGAGCAATTCTCGAGGAAAAAAGAGTTGAAATGTCTTGCATCGTCAATTTAACTAAAATTGAAAATGCTAAAAAAAAATTATTTAGTGACAAAATTAACAAATGCAAGGAAGCATAAAAGCAAGACAAAAAGTGTGGAGAGTGAATTTTTCAAATTTCTTTTGCTTTTTTTTTTTTCCTTTATCAACAAAAAATTCTCTTTATTTTAACTCAACGTTTTGTTTTTAGTTCTTTTTATTTTTTTGGTACAAAAAGGCATCGATGTTTTTAGTTCTTTAAATACACTAATTGTCTTAATTCTTCTATAAATTTTCTTAGATTTTCGTCCCTTTAAATATTTTGTTTTCTATTTTTGTCCACGTTTCTTTTTACAAAAGTTCATGTTACAAATGTCTTTTTTGAAGACATATTGTTGATAAGATCATAAAATTTTATTAGTTTAATAATTTATTTATTTAATCTTAAATTTAACATTTGATTTGAATTTATAGATAAATCAATAAAGATTAAATAGTTCAATTATTAAACTAATAATCTTTTAAGGTCTTATCGATTACATACGTCATAAAAAGAAGTCATTTGGAAGATAAAACTTGAACTTTAGTACAAAGGAGAGACTAAAATGGAATACAGAATAATTAGAGGGACTAAAAACAAAAAATTTGGTATACTTAGTGGGACTAAAAAGTATATTTAACCCTAAATTGAATTAATAACACTAAGTTTCTTTGTATTGTTTTATTTATTTATTTTTTGGTAAAGTAGTCTATAAGCTAAAATTCACTTTTTAAGATGAATAAGTGGGACATTCGGGGTTCGAACCCCGACCCCTATGACAATCCCTCCTACATATGATGCATGAATAAAAGATATCATCTTGATGTAATTTTGAGATTTTTTTTAGAGGAAGACAACTTAATTACAAAGAAAATAAAACATAAAGGATCAAAATCGTTAAAAGGAAAGGGTCCAAAATAACTTTAGAGTCAAAAGTGAAAATAAAACTATAAATCAATAATACAACTATAATTTTAGCATTGGAGTAAAAATATGAGATTATTCTTAAATTACACGTGGCATCCATGTTATCCACTTAAAACTATAGCTTCTTTTATTGACTAAACATTATCAGAACATAAAAAGATAGTTCATCAGCCCTTTTGCAATAAAGATGTTCTTAATGTACAAACCAAGAACATTCAACTGACCCAAACCTTACAAATGGGATAATGGAGAACAATAGCCGTAAGTCCAGCAATGGATACCAACTACTGACTACTTGGTGACATAAGCCGTTGGAGGGATGGAATTTGGGGGTGGTCCAAAGTTCATGTAATGGTGAAGTGGGTGAGGAACACCTTATAGTGTGTGTTATTTGTCAGGTATAGACATAGTAAGTGTTGTTTCAGTCATATAATTTGTGTAATGACCCACACTCCACAGCTAGCACGTGGTGAGTCATCTCACCTAACCTTTTGGATGAAAAAACAAATTGTACCAATGAGGAAAGTAGTAAAAACTAAACTAAAAATCACATAATTGGACTCTAAAAAAACAAATTGTACCAATGGGAAAGTAATAAAATCTAAACTAAAAATCACATAATTAAGTCTAGTGTTGTCAAAACTAGGGTGTAAAAAACTCGATCCGATCATTTAACCCATTATATTATAACCCATAAACTTTAGATTGGGTCTGACCCTTTTTAAATAGGAAAAAAGAGAATAAAACTGGAACAAGAGATAAGACATAATAAAAGTAGAATAAAATTACTCTTTAGATTTCCGTTTTCTCCCAACCACCTTATAAAAGAGTAAATAAGCAATTACCCCCCCTGGAATTGTAAGTTTCGTCAATTACCCCCCTTCAATTATCCCATGAAATTACACAACGTTAATTGTTTGCCTTTAATATCTTCTGAGTCAAGGATAAGGAAAAAAAAATTCAAGTTCGGGGGACATTTTGCACAAAAGTCCAAAACTTCAGGGGGGGTGTTTGCAAAACGTCATGTTGACTAACATAAGAGTTTGACGGAGAGGGTAAATTGATTAACGATGTGCAATTCAAGGGGGTAATTGAAGTTTTGTTAATGTTAGGGGGGTAATTAAAGAAACTTACAATTTCAGAAAAGTAATTGCCTATTTACTCCCTTATAAAGAGTAAAATACATTGAACGACGATTAACTTTGTTAAAAGACTTTTTAAATCAATTAAATTGATTTAAAAAGTGATTGAATCAATCTAAAAAGTGTTAAACTACACTTAACATCGTTGGAGAGATCAACACTTACGTATCCCTTGGTGAAGGATAAAAGAAATTTTGAAAATTTCAAGAGTAACTTTCGAAGTAGAATTATGTCGAGATTATTCTTTGAGTTACTCTTTCATCCCACATTTATTAATGGACAAAACTATTTTATATTATTATGAGTACTGTCCATATGAATGATAATAATTTTCCACATTCAATTGAATAATAGATAAAAATGTATCCAAGACGATTTCTTTATGTATATTTTAAAATTTTCATATAATTGGATATATTTTTCTAGTGATTCCATAACCACATACCTTAAAAAAAAAAAACACATAGCTATGGACCACCAAAGCACTACGAGTGTACGAAGTTCTATTACTCCTTTGATGATCATAGCTAGAGTCTTAGGGAGCCTATATCATGTCAAAAACGTCCGAATCGGGAAAGGTACCGGTCACACTTTCAAGTGATGACAATTTTGTTGTTGTTTGTGACATCATAATTTTGCAACAACTAGTTGAATGATGTTTTTTATTTTCAACGTGGAACACAACATCACGTGTCACCACGGTTAATCAAAGTACACATTATTTTTTTAGGAGATTGAAATGAAAGTGCACATTTTTATGAGGTGTTAAATGAATTTTGGTACACACAACACAAAGATTAGTAATTAGTCTCTAGATTTTGACTGACTCGGATCCTCATAATAAATAATTGTGAGACACTTTTTGTCCACTGAGCAGACCAGCCATGAATCTCACTCAGCTCCACATGCACAACTGTCTTCCATGGATTCCAAGGCACACACACTGCTCATCATCCACCAACAACAAGAATTCCAGGTACTTGTTGTTCATCTTCAACCTCTCACTGTTATTTCTTGCTGATTTCTCTTATAGGTTGAAATTAAATATATCATTATGATTTTTTTTTTATATCATATTCACCTCACTCAATTATGGAAATGATAGTACATAACATGTCACTGGTGAGAGTTGACCTTGTAATTTCACGAGATATGGTTCAAATTTTACCGGAAATGGTTGAAAAATAGTCATTAGTGTCACTTTAATTAATAATTTCATATTTTCCAATTTTTTTTAACAGATAATGACAATGATTCAGTTACTTGAAAAGTTTATGTTGCTTAACAAAGTTTATTGTTGTTTTCAATGGATTTGAATATCTTCATTGTTGAGATAGAGATTTTGACCCATTATTCAACTATTGCTGAGTATGAATTAGGTTTTCTATATTTGGAATGACTTTGTTATTTGAATCATTTCTTTGTTTGATTGACAGGAGGGTTGTGCCCTGTCATATCAGCTGGCTCAGGTCTACACCTTTTCCATTACACGGGCGTGGTATTCGACCACACACTAACGGTGAGTTGCATGAATCAAGAGAAAAGACCACGGAGTTTCTATGTTTAGTTTCTTATCAACTGATTAAATAATGCTGCTGTGTTTATCATACAGAATCTTAAACCTGTCAACATTGAGTTTTTGTTGGATAAGATGTTATTGACTTATTTTTTATCATGACGAGATTTATGTACCTATATAAAGTAATGTTTTTGGCTTCATTTGTCTCGAGATAATCCCAATTTCACTCTACCAAACTTTTTGTTCAATTCTTTACATCTAAATTGGCACTTTTATCTTTAGAAAAGAAAAACTCACTTATTTTTGCGATATAAGTTATGACTTGGTTCATTTTTCATTCTGCTCTTATGTTCCATTATCAGGGATGATCTTGTATTGTCACGAGACCTTCTCCGGAATGGATGTAGACTGTTACCACCATCTCCTTTTTATGGTTCAAAATATATTTTTTAATGGATTTGTTTCATTTCATAACCTTCCATCTGGAGGTTTGATTTATAATAAGCTCTGACTATTCTAAAATGCATCTTTTCTATTGGACGGATTTCATTCTGCCATTTTTTAATATTTCCTTTTTTTGCCGTCCTTATCATTTCCTATGACATATGCTCTTCATTGTTGATTTGAAATTATTTTTATGAGATTTGATTGTTCATTCTTACCCGAAACTATACGCTTAATTAATGTAAACCCTGTAGGGAGATGGGAGGTTGATTTTCAAAGGCCAGCTTTTAATTCCAATTCAGAACATAACGAACATGTTCCAGAAAATGTGAGCACCAATTTCATTTGGACAGAGAAAAATAATAGTAGCTCTCAGGTAAGAAATGCGTGGAAAAGTTTGGATAAAATGTACAAAAGTATTGATGGTATATGTAGTTGTCCTATTTTCTTTGAATTCAGTGCACATTGTTTCTTCCTTTAATGTTTTATGTTCAAAATTCAAATATTTTGGAGCAATGGATGTATTATTAAACTTTGCAGTGTTTATTGTTTGCTAAATCTCTTGGAATGCCGCATGTGCTACAGGGTCGACAGGCTAAAAACATGATAGAGTACTTATCGTTGTACTTTGTACTGAAGCTGACACATACAAAGTTTGTTGGTCTGATGATAAATGTTGTCCAAGCAATAGTTCGATATGTGCCTCAGACTCTTGACGGAACAAGCTTGGCACTTGCTTGTGTTTCTAATGCCTTGAACACACCTAAGCCACTTAAATTAGACGTCTCCTTGCCTTCTTTTTATGATATTAGATGGAGCTTAGCGCGGTTGTTGTACTTATTTAACATACAACTCGAGAGAAATGTTGCCACGTAAGTTAATCACTTCATTGCTTATTTGGATTAGAACTTATCTATCTACTGGTTATTTAATTTAATAGATTTTAAGCTACTTTTGTTGTCTCGAATCTTCCAGGTTCTTTTTGGTGCTCCTTATAGCATGCATCTCGTTTGTTTTCATTGGAGGTTTCTTGTTCTTCAAGCTAAGGTAATCATAGATAAATGTACTCTAATAAAATGTTAACCTATTCTTATTATGTGGTTTCCTTATTGTAAATGGAATTTTCTTTGTTCCCCAGAAGCCTTGACAAATAGGAAAAGAATATTTAATATTATTTTTTTGTTGAAAAAGAAGAATGCGAGAAAGTATGTGTGAATCTGTGTGGCTTAATTACACACTGAGAATATTATATATACTTAAAAGCTATAAATACAAGGATATATAGTTACACTACTTGCATTATTTTCAACTCTACCTCTCAAGATGGAGCATTAAAGTCTCGTGCACCAAGTTTGTTACATGTATAACTGATATGAGAACCACTTAATGACTTTGTGAAGAAACCTAGCAGTTGATCATATGAATTTATGAAGGTAGTGGTAATATATCGAGATAAGATCTTGCTAATGAAATGACAATCTATACTGAAATTGATATCCCGTTAGTAGGTAAGCTTTGCCCTATTTGCATTGACGTATCCCACAGCTCGTTTATGACCTTCATCTTCATACGAGAGACCGTTCCCTGTGGCTCCCTTAATATATTTCAGAATGTGAGTTACTGCATCTCATTGTCCTACACGAGAAGAATTAAGAATATGGCATGCTACGCTAACTTAAACGAAAATACTTGGACGAGTTACAGGGAGATAATTCAGTTTTTCAATTTTTCTTCTTTATGTCTTTGGTTCGTAAGTGGCTTTCCCTGACGAAGCAAAAGTATGGCATTGGTATCCATAGGAGTTCTGATAGACTTTTCATTCATCTAGCCTTATTTCCTCAAAAAATGTTCATTGCATACTTCCTCTGAGAAATCACAATGTCATTCTTGGATAGAAATGAAGTGTGCCAAGATATTTGTCTGAAAAAATGACGAGATGTTGCTTTACATGTGTGCTGACACGGTGATCATTACTTGTTATGACAATTTCGTCAACATACACAACCAAGTAAACACACCTTACAACTAAATGGAGATGGAAACTGAATGGCTAACCTCACTCTGAGTCATACCAAATTGTGAAATCACAATGCTAAATCGGCCAAAACATGTCTTAGGAGATTGTTTGAGATCATATAAAACTTGTGGAATCGGTAAACTAGTCCTGGAAACTCCCATTGAGCAAAAAATCCAAGATGTTGTTCTATATAGACCCAACCCATGTTTCCAAGAAATTATTTCTATCATTTTTTTTATTATTAAAATTGAATCTAGTGGAACGTATCCCCTTCTTTATTTACTTTTCTGCTTTAGTTTGTTACCACAGAGTCATGGGATCATTTTTATAGCTCTCTTTGCTAACGACCCAATTAGACCTCAGCAGCTTAAAATTTGATTTCAGTGCTTCTGTGCTTATATATGTTTGTTAATCTGGGCCATTATTAAATTATCCAGGAACAATAAACAATCACTGGAAGAATGTTTTTGGGAGGCATGGGCATGTCTTGTTTCATCATCCACTCATTTAAAAGTATGTTTGGTTTATTTTGGACTTCATAATCTGGTTTTGCTATCGAGTCCTTTCAAATTGCTTATAAACACTTTCTGCGAAACCAAATGACACACATTTTGTTGGCCTGCAGCAACCAACACGTATTGAGCGTGTTATTGGCTTTGTTCTTGCAATATGGGGTATATTGTTTTACTCTCGTCTTCTAAGTACCATGACTGAACAATTTAGGGTAAGATCTGAATGATTAAGCATTCCTTAAACGATATTTTTCTGTGTATGTCAACAATTGAATCTTCACAACAGAGTAATATGCAAAGGCTCAGGGAGGGAGCACAAATGCAAGTTATGGAGACCGATCATATCATTATTTGTGGGATGAATAGTCATCTTCCTTTCATATTAAAGCAGCTAAATAAGTATCACGAGTTTGCTGTTCGCCTAGGCACTGCTTCAGCTAGGTAAATATTTCATAAAAGGCAGTTACCAATTTCCTTCATCTTGTCTTTTCATTGCTGGATTCTGTAATATGTCGTTTCATTTCTATACAGGAAACAAAGAATCCTTCTTATGTCTGATCTTCCAAGAAAACAGATTGATAGGATAGCTGACAGTATTGCTAAAGATTTGTATCATATTGATCTCCTTAGCAAGAGGTATCGACGCTGGGTAATTTCCTTCTTTTGTCAAACCGACTTTTGTAAAAATACTATTTTATTAGGATTGCTCACTGTGCTAGAATGTATATATTAGAATAGAATAAGGACTATTGTTCTGTTGGCCGATTAGTTCACTAATTAGATTAGTCATATGTTTAGTAAATTAATGAATTATAGTCATTTGTTTAATTGATTTAGAAACTCATTTTATTTCATGCCTCATAATTGAAATTTCTGCTTTATAGTTGCACCCTGAGTTTAACAAAATCATTTGAAAGAGCAGCAGCAAACAAAGCACGTGCAATTATTATACTGCCAACAAAAGGGGATCGGTAAGTGTTGATCTACTTAAGTTGCTAATGGTACAGGTTGTTATAATTCTGTTTGAATTGAAATCATTTGAATTATTTCCATGAATTTATTATTGAAAGTGCGTGAGGGTGTCAACTGATGTTAGAGAAAATTGCTATTAGTAATCGTCACTAACATCTAAGTCATAGGGGTTACTAGTTTGAATTTTAATTATTAGTGTCTGCTTAAGTTGTTATGGAGATTTTAGATTGTGTGAGAAAGAGAGGAGAGAGGGAGGGAGGGAGGGGGAGAGAGAGGAGGGACAGCTGAAAATTGGAATCACTAATCTGAATGATTGGTCTCCATGAGTATGAGTTAATATGTAGGAGAATATGGAGAGATATATAATTTTATTCTCCAAGAGTACGATTTGATTTGATTTGCATTTATTTCAGATCATTAGTCCTAATTATTGGGACAGGATTTATTGTAATTTCTTCTATATAAACAGTCTTAGACTGTAGCTTCTATTACTTTTTAGTTTCTGTATCGTGGCAGCAGCTCTAAGTTATTCAATCTAGGGAAACCTACCTCTCCAAGTGACTTCACTGCTAATATTTGTTGGTGTAATTGAGAGAATTTTTCGCCGACTTTTCCATCCATCGACTAATTACTTGCCTCATAATGTTTGGTTAATTCCATAGATAGCTCGAGTTGTTTTAACTTTTACTAAATTTGAATTTTACCATATTCTGAATTTCACTTTGATAAGGTTTACTGATTTCAGATCCTTTATATTGTTAGGTTTGAAGTTGACACAGATGCATTTCTTACTGTGTTAGCCCTTCAACCAATTCCAGAGATGGATTCTGTCCCCACAATAGTTGAGGTTTGTTACTCATAAGCAGCTATGTGAAACTGAAAACAAAATATAAGATGCAGAGAATAAAACTATTTGATGTTTTCTTAATTGATATATGTAGGTTTCAAGGTCCCAAACATGTGACTTGTTGAAGTCAATCTCGGGGTTGAAAGTATCTCCAGTAGAAGATGTTGCATCCAAATTATTTGTTCAATGCTCTCGGCAGAAAGGACTTATAAAGATCTACAGGCACTTGCTAAATTATCGAAGTAATAATGTATTTATGATTGTGTCGTGTTTCTAAAGATTGCATGTTTACCTATTTCCTAGATTTTCTATTATGGTATTTATGTATTTGTTTACCTTGGTTTTTGGTAAACAAACGCTGGTTTCCAAAATCATTTAGACTTCTTCAAAACCTAAGTCAAACTTGATTGACTGCATTTATTGTAGCCTGTCGAAAAAATTCTTTACTAAGATATAGATTTCATATGATTTCTAGATGCTTTTTTAAATAAATTATTCATTCAACTTTGGTACCGGTTTCGATTTCTCGGATGAGTTAGTTTTACGCTGAAGTAGATTGAGAATTTTTGTCTTGCATTTGAAAACCAGTTAAAACTTTTATTGATTTTTCTTTTGTTGCCCTACACATATCTATTCCTGTGTTTAATATTTTTTTTTACTTCTGCTTGCAGAAAATGTGTTCAATCTTTGCAGCTTGCCTGATCTTGAAGGAATGACATATAGGCAAATAAGACATATATTTAAAGACGTAATTACTTTATTCAAATGTAATTTCTTGACTGAAAATTCCATTTATATAATTTTACATTAATGCTCTCTATATATTGATATTATTTCAGGCTGTTGTATGTGGTCTTTACCGGAATGGGAAAATATACTTCCACCCAAATGATGATGAAATTCTGCAGATAACTGATAAAGTACATTGACTTACAGATTACTTATATTTATATCATATATGTCGTGTCTACCTTTTATCTTGGATTTTCTAAATTCATTTTTCCTCGTTAGGTATTGTTCATTGGATCCCTTCAGAATACTAATAAGCCACAAGTTATAACCACAAATGGGAAAGAAGGAAAAGATGGTCATAACAATGAATTACTTGAAAAAGATTTTGATTATGCCATCGAATTGAGTAAAGTAAGACTTGCAAATATTGTAACGCGTCCTAACAGATCTGGTTCCAAGGTATGACTTGCTGTTCTGTGCTGTATAGATGTTTTCGACGAGTGTTATTCTGTGGGTACTATTTGAAATGCTAACCTTTATCACTTATCACCATTTAGGCATCAGACGGGAATGTAGGACCAAAAGAATGCATTCTTTTACTTGGGTGGCGACCTGATGTTGTAGAAATGATTCAAGAGTATGAGAACTATCTCGGTCCTGGAAGTGTTTTGGTATGTTTGTGTTTTGGAATCTTTTTTCATCCACACATTTTTGGGCGTGTATACTTGAATCCGTAAAACCTTGATCGTTCTTCCTCTTGGTCCACAAAACAATAATAAAAATATACATCTACTACTGTTTGCTATATTTACATGAACCGAAAAATGCAATATCCTACCACTTAGATACTTATGTTACTGGTATAGGTTGATCTTAATTCTGAACCACCAGAAGATTCATGACATTGGAGATTGTGTGGGGTTATTTTTCAAGATTATATATGCATTCACTTGAAGTTCAATACTTATGGTTTATGGCCATAATGATATGCAGGAAGTTTTATCAGAGACGCCATTAAATGACAGGATTATTAGGGAAAACATTGCTGGTCATAGCAAACTCAAGAATGTTCGAGTTTCTCATAGGGTATTGTCTCATGCAATCAATTAACTTGCTTAAATTTCTTTTAATTAGTTTTTTCATTTGATATGATCGTTTGCTTCTTTTGGATACTATAGACTGGAAACCCCATGGACTATGGCACCTTAAAGGAAACCATTTTGAATATTCAGACTTCATTGAAGAAGGAAGATATTCCTTTTTCAATTGCTTGCATATCTGACAAAGATTGGCTTCTTGGAGGTAATTACGCACACAAAAAATTGCAACTGAAAATGGCATGCTATTGACTTTTGTTTTTGCAGATACATCCAAGACAGATAAGCTATCTGCTTATTCAATCCTACTTGCAGAAAATATCTGCGACAAACTTGGAGTCAAGGTGATATTTTTTTGTTATGATAGGAATTTTTCATTTTGGAAATATTACTAACTTCTCTGAATATCTGGCCCTCTTGAGATTTTTTCTTGTCCTCTTTTTATAAGACCCTTTTCAAATTTCAACTACATTAATTACTTATTTACCAACATACTCCTAATTATGTCACATATTTTTTTGCAACATATAATAAATACTATGATAGAGAGATAGAAACCAATTCTCTCTCGTAAAGAGTAAACTTGTAAAACAATAGCAATTGTGAATAAATTTAGTACTACTATAAACTTTCTTAATTCCTATGATTTAGTCAACAAAGCCCTATACTTAGGGATGAAGTAGAAGTTTTTAGTATGACTAGAGAGGATAATCATCGTTGGATTAAATTGGCTGTTATGTAGGTACAAAATCTAGTTGCAGAAATTGTCGATTCAAAATTGGGGAAACAAGTAAGCCTCTTGTTGTTTTGGGTTTGATTTTGATCACAAATTTTAGATTGTTGAATGTTTTGATGATGGTAATTATAATTTTTATTTATAATGCTGCAGATTACTAGAATCAAGCCATCAATAACCTATGTTGCGGCAGAGGAAATATTGAGCCTTGTAACTGCTCAAGGTCATTAATATTTTGTCCTCTTCTCAGTTGAGCTTTAGCTTTTAATTATTGTGGTATTTTTTGTGTCAACGAAAAATTTCTTTTTTTTTATCATGAAATCAGTTGCCGAGAATAGTGAATTGAATGAAGTTTGGAAAGACATACTAGATGCAGACGGTGATGAAATATATGTGAAGGTAATATCTACTCATGTTGTGATTGTGGCTGTTATTTTTTTATATGTAATCATTACGACCGAGGAATGTTGCTTTGTTGATATCATGCCTCTCTTTGAATGTTTCCTAGCATGAAATTTCATGCATGAATTTGATAAACCTTAGAAATGAATAAATGATAAACGACAAACACTCTTTTATTAGTTGAAATTTATGAGGGATCCATATAATTTAGCAAAGAGACTCATTCCCAAAATAGTAAGACTCATTTCAATTTCAACTAGTAAGTGTATGTTCGGAACTTACTCTGGCGAACATAATTTTGGGAAGAACACTTGAAAAGACCCAAACCTAGAAGGAATAATGGTGATCCTTTTGCAGCCTTGCTTTAAACAAACGTTGGCTTGCTTCACATGGTTTACCAAACATAGACTAAGGAATGTGTGTTGAAAACAAAGTCTAACAATATATGTTTTTAGCTTTGCTCGTGATACAGTGATTTGGCAGGCATGGGTCACAAACATGAACTTACATTCCAAACAATTTATATATGGTTTGAAGTGTATGTAGTTTTTAAATTAGAACATGATTCAGTTGAGGATGAATCGTTCTGACTAGAACAATCATTTTTCAGACTTTACTTACCTCCTAGTTGAACTCCGGATTACCAGAGTCTCATTCCCCTAGAAATCGGAGGATTACAACCATAAATTTGAACATGACTTTTGTGCTAAACATTTTATCAATGCTTTGAAGTCTATACAGTCTTGAAAATGGAACACGATGATCCATCATAACAAACAACCAACTGGGGAGTAAGTAATCATTGTAGCTGTTGCAGCATTGCAGTTAACTCAAGGTTTATTTTTTCTTATTATACAGGATATTAGCCTTTACATGAAAGAAGGGGAGAATCCATCATTTTCCGAGCTTTCTGAAAGAGCATATTTAAGGAGAGAAGTAGCCATAGGTTATGTGAAGAAGAACAAGAATGTATGACAATTGCTTGCAACTCAAGTTTTATTTTGAATAATAATTGGTCAGAACATGTTACTAATAACATTTCCCATTTTCAGGTAATCAACCCTATTCCAAAGTCAGAACCCCTCTCTCTTGAATTGACTGACTCATTGATAGTCATATCTGAGCTGGAAGGTGAACAGCCAGTCATTTTGTAATTATGTTGAGAATAATTTAGGAAAATTCTGACCCCTAAAATTTGGTTATTGCATTGGGGTGATTGATTGCTAATGACTTGCATTGTTGTTCCTATCTCTCATTTTTCATGTCTATATTCTCTCAGAATAAATTGGTACAAAACGATGCTTAAATGTAAAATATGTAAATGGAATTTAATTTACTTTCTTGTACTGCAAAAGAAAAATGCAAATAAGCAAGAGTCCCTAGTTCAATAATGTTGTGAACATTTTATTTTGCTGCACGATATCGACTTAATTTGTAAATAGGATCTAAATGCTATAGTGTAAATATTTGTAACACTGTCTAGTGTCTGTCAACCAATCACAAATTATGTTAAGGACCTGTTTCATGGCTTATTGGAGCTTATGCACTGACATAACTACTTGTAAAACTGTTTGGGAGAATTTATGAAAATAGCCTCTCAAAGACAGCTCGTGAAAACAACTTATAGCTTATACGAAAACAATTTTGTTTTTGTTATAGAAATAGTTTATATCGTGTTTATCTTTCATGATAAGTGCTTATATTATAAGCTAAAAGTTAAGCTGTTTATCCAAATATATGTCCATGTGTTATTTTCAAGTGCTTAATGTTAAAGTAAAGTATGTTTAAAGATTTGGCAATTTCTGATTGGTTGACATTATGAACTTTTTACATTGTCCATGCATACTAGTACTAATTAAACGGATCAGGATTCTCTCTCGTGCAATTTTTATTGGGGAGAGTCCAGCGAAGATCTACACCGTCCAATTTCCTCTCAATTGACTAGGACTGCATCGGTATAAATAACGAGCGGTTGAGATCTCATTGTAGGAAAATGTCGTTACGGGGATCCGTTCCTCTAATTAAACATGTTAGATTAGCTGAATGACTGTTCTGTCCTGTCTGGAAACGACTCACTGTCTTGCCTGATGAATTACAACTTTCACCAATACTGACTGTCATTGTGGTAGAAAACTTCAGCCCTCCACTAATTGGTGTTTGACCGAGCAACGAATGCTTGGAACAGAGCTCATCCTAATTCTGCTGGTTTAACATGAAGTTAATTAATTCAGAGTTCCAGGTCACTCCAACCAAACACAAAAACATTGATTATATTACAAGGTAAATTAGAAAAGAATTAATGTTATGTTGTGGATATATGAAGTATTCATCTAAAGCTTATAGTTTAGTAAGTCATGAAAACTTTGCATATGAATCTTCAAATACTTCATTGGGATGTAAAGAATTCATAATGTCACCAAAGTTATGTACTTGCAGAAACAAAGGCCAATACCACAAGTGTAAATTTTCCTGGCCAGCATCGTGAAAAGCTTAATGCTGTCTTATGAATTTGTGCACAATATAGATGCACCAGAATGGTGCAACAGATATATACATAACATAAGAAATCTCCTTTTATGTTTATTTGGAGAAAAATATACAGTTTAGTAAGTCTAAGATAACGACTTTGCAGCGAAAAAAATTCGACAAAGTCGTGATTTGAAACATCAATCAATTATTGTAAGTAGACATGCGTAATTCACAATTATACACAATGATAAAAACCAAATCTGTGACCCTGTTACCACAATCTACCACTAACATTAATCATAAAATGAAAACCGTTGATCCAGTTGTAACAAAACTGTTCTCATTCTAATGTCAGAGTTTCTGCCACCACTGCAAGTAGGAGATGATTCAACTTCAATTTCACATCGAGGATTATCATCTTGCCAATAGGGGAAGTATTGATGCAAGTACTGATTCCACAATCTCTTGGTTTTGGCTGCCAAAGATTTAGCACAAGATCTTTGCACATTCCCCATCATTAATGAATAAGATAATGCATGCAATGGTCTGTCACATAGAAATGAATAGAGATCAATAATGAACATCAAACACTAAAATTAGCATATCAAACCTGGTAATCTGTAATGTTTCGTTTGTCAACCTCGGACTTTGTTTCATCTGAACTATCCTTTTTCTACCATGTATAAACCTTAAAACATTCACAATATTTCCTCAGGAAGCTTGATTTATTGCAACTGCATACTCGTGTAGCTAGCGTTTTGTTGGGGTCCTTCTACAGGAAGAAGATCATCAATATAGGATTAAATCCAAAAGTCAAAAAAAAGTTTGAATTCATTTTGTGACCACAGTTTGAGGCGAGGAATCACAATTTGTTATTACTTTAGGAACAAACCCAAGTGGATTGAATCACAATTTGTTATTACTTTAGGAACAAACCCAAGTGGATTGAATCACAATTTGTTATTACTTTAGGAACAAACCCAAGTGGATTATATGATACTCCATCATCCTGCGAGTTTGCAGAACTGTATCTTCAATAATAGGTTTATTCAAGCAGCCTTGACGTGAGCTTGCCCAAGATTCTCATCAACATAATGGTTTTTTTTTTGTTTTGAAAGAACATAAGGGTGGTTAAAAAAAATTAAAATTTTGAACTTGAATTGGTGGGGTGCGCCGGCCTATGCAATAGTGCAACGCATAAGCAACACTTGAGAAGCCCAATAGCAAGCTATTGAAATGGCCTCTCCCCCTTTAAAAAGTAATTTAATATCGTGTGACCCATTGGACCACATATCAGATATTAAACTGATAAGAACAGATACTACACTTGATCTTAGCCAAAAGGCCGAGAAAGGTATGAGGTGAAAGATGGACTCGCTTATGCTTTTATATGTCACATCCCTTCACTTGCTTTCTTGAACAACCGATGTGGGACTTTTTTGAAACAGCTTGCTTGGTAAACTGTCTTCCTAACACTTTCGTCCTCCTTTGTTTTCTTTATTCTTAAAACATTATCATCAATCAGAGTAGATACATACACATAGGCCATCATGATGAATTGCCAAAAATTAAATTAATATTCTTGTCTTAAAGCAAAATATCATGATCTGATTCTTATCTATCTTATCCCTTGCTTTTGTTGATAGGCTAACCGGCTAAGGCTATTATATCTTTCATCTTTGTGTTCATTCATTTGTTTTGAGTGCCACAGTTGTGTGTCTCTGTTAGAATTATATGCCAAAATACTCTTAAGAATTCAAACTGTGATGTAGTAGGATCACTACAGACAGCTATTGTTTTGTGGAGTTTTTAGTAATGTAGACATTTCTGCAAATTAAAACTTATACAGTTTTGGTTGATCAATTTCAAACAAAAATTTATTTGAAAAATCAAGTTTCTGCAAAATAATTTATGCCTATGTTGCAGGTTAAGTAATTTATTTCTTGTGTTTTTTTTGGTGGCTGAGCCCTCCTCAGAGATCAAAAGTCTGCTAAAGGGTTGAAATAGAAATGGCTGTTCAACTTAATTTAGCTGAATTGTTGCATTTACTTTTTAGTTGATAAACTAATGGACTAATCATATTGGATAGTTTATACTAGTTCTAACAATCAGTATAAACGGTTTCCCAGTCGTCAATATTTCATAACAAGTCACTGCAGTTGCACCACTTCTAGAAACGATCAAGTCAAGTCTGCAGCATCATATGCAGACATTAGAAAACGGTTGAGTGGTAATGGTAGTGGCCATTAATACATTGGTAAAACTAAAGTTGAAGAATTGAAGATTAACATGATGATGTAATTAATATAAACAGACTCTTAATAATGCATAATTTGCATATTATAGTACAGACATATGCACCTGGAAATTTTAGGTTTCAAAGTGACGGTGAAAGATTTTTGTATGTACTTAGTAGACATACATTGTGCCTATTAAGATAATCAATATTTGTCTCAGTTTGACAATCCTCTGATGTTGCCGTCTAGATAGTGGTCACATAGCTTTGTTTGAGACCTTAGATTATTATTAAAGCAAAATGATACAAGTTACGAAGAGTGTCTGATTATTATACATACATAATACAACTGAGTTTTTCTGATTCAACACAAGATCTTTGCGGCTTTCCCATCTTGTTCTTGTTCGCCAAGTAATTCAAGAAGATAGTTAGCCTCATCACTTGAGATTAGAGGATGATGCTCCAGGTCACAAGAGTTATTCTGCATATCTTGTGGAAGCTCTATCTTTGTATGTAGACTTGATGACTCAAGTGAGTAATCTCCTTTGGGGATCATTCTATTAGTTGTATCTTGTAGCTCTTGAGTCATGACATGCATGAGTAGAGAATTCAGGCTTTGATGTGTCCAAAAGGTTATTCCTAGCAATGAATAATCAAAGAAACAGAAACATCAATTATTTTTTAGGGAACATCAAGTATTGTAATTCACAATCATCAACTGCGATAAACGGAGAAAAAAAAATTTACACGTGCCTCATGACTCATGAGGAACATCAAGTAATTTCCACAATCCATACCAAAGATTCTAAGAGCACTATTCCACATTGCGTATAAAACTACTCATTGTGTAAAAGATTTAAAATAGAAGCACATGCAAGAAAACCAAGAAACAAATAAAAACAAGAAATTCAAGGTTGATAATATATATAGGGGTTGCAAAAAGGATAAAATACAGAAAAGAGAAAGTAAAATGCAGAAAGGTGCAGCAAAAAGGATAAAAATACAGCAAAGAGAGAAAGGACTAAAATGCAGCAAAGTGAATAATACCTCTTCTGAATTGGAAACAGGGATGTTCTTCTCTATAGGCCAAGAAGTGGAACAGGTGGATATTATTACTTGTATTTAAAGTTACACAGACACACACACACACACACTCTCATTTAGAGGCCTTTTGATCCTAGAATAAATAAAAGATCATATCCTAATATATAGAAGCATATAAAACACCACAAATCCTTCAAAAAAAAACAGAGAGTGGTTTCCACGTTTATCTTTGTTTTTGTTTGATTGATTTTTTTTAGGGTTAATAGGTTTTTACCCTTGTAATATAGGTCATTTCTGGTTTTTTCTTCTATAATTTTTTTTTGATTTACCCCCTAATAGGCCAAAGAAAAACTAATTTATTTTTTTTTTCAAGAAATTTTCGTTTTTGTTTGGCCTATTAAGGGGGTAAATCAAAACAATTATTTTTATAGGGGTAAATAAAAAAAAATTTATAGGGGAAAAAAAATCAGAAATGACCTATATTACAAGGGGATAAAGACCTATTAACCCATTTTTTTATTATGTTAATCCAATTCTCAGAAAATTGGGTGATAATCTGAAATTCAATCAGGTATTAATAACGAGTGTTAGACACACATTTGGATGATATGAAATTACATGATAGTTTACTTTGAAGTTGTCTTTATACAATTGTATGTTATAGATTATGTATAAATTTAAATTTGAAAAGAATTAAGTTGATATGGGTAAATTTATCTAAGAATTTTTTTCACCAAGAAGTGGTAGTTAAATTTGGAGTACTATTTATATAAAGTTGACTCGTGAAATTGTAAATTGTACACTCAATATTTTGAGTCAAAGTAGGTTCGTTCAATTGGTAAAAGAATGACTCACAAGTAGAGTTGTAAATTTAATTGATGTTGTCAATATGAACGATCTATTTGATTAATGATGATTTCTGAGACTTGAGCTAAGCTCTAATTTCAATGGACCTCGAAACACAACTCGCCTATACTATAATTCATTAAAAAAAAAACTTAAAATATATTATACCAAAATTTTTATAAAATTTAAACTTAAACTCGGAAAACATTGAAAGAGTAGTTAATTGATAAAATAATGCAGATAATAATAAACATAAATTATATTAAAAAAAAAAAAAAACCCAAAACGCATGCAATTCCACAAAGTAAAATATTTCAAAAATGTAAAAAAATAAAAAGTTTAAAAATAGGTAAACTAGAGAAAGAAAAGAGATAAAGATAAGAGGATTGGGAGGGAACGGTAACTGCTATGCTATCGCATAAAGGGATAGATAGAGAGCAGAAGACACATTCATTCATTGTATTGTTCCTTCGAACCCAACCAGCCAGGTTCGTTTCTTCTCTCTTCCTTCTCAACTTTCTCTTCAATTTCAAGGTTCAACTCTTCGCTACTCACTCAAAAATAGTTTATTAGTTGTTGTTCATTCGAATTCTGGGTTTCCTTGTTCTTGAATTATGATATTATCATTGTTACTTGCCAGGTGAAAAATGGTGGTGAGTATTCGATTAGCCAGACTTGGATGCACACACAACCCATTTTATCGGGTTGTTGTTACGGATAGCAAATGTGCACGAGATGGCAAGAATATCGAAGTTGTTGGTTACTACAACCCCATTGCAGGTTCAACATCAATTCTTTGACCTTATCTGTAATTCTTTATGTTTTTATGCTCAAATTTTATAATTTTGTTAGTTATGTTATTAAAAATTGCATTTTTTTTATTTGGTGAAAGCCAGAGAATTTTTCTTTCATTTGGGTATACTTTATGGTGGATTAGTACTTAAAGCACAAAATTGTTTTGGGATAGAGAAATGATATTTTGACATTAAAATTTTGATGTCAAATATAGTGTGTTTTGTTTTGATGTTGCAGAAGATAAAACATAAGGGAGAAAGAGATAAAGTATTTTGATGTTCAAATAACATAACTCTTCGGGAGAAACACGTTTTTTTTATGGCTTTTTCGCTGATGAGTAGTGGGTTTATTGATTTTGAATGTATAGGACTTGTTTGAAAGGATATAGAATTAGTGTTCTGAATGTCTAAGAGATTTTGGGATGTAATGAAACTACAAGAGTCAGTCTAGCTATCCCTCATAGCTAGTGACACAAAACAAAGAAATGAATATTGCATATAGAAATTATCTTGAACTTTTCGCTCAAATGACCATAAGGAAACACAGGTTTGGATTATCAATCCTTGGTAATATCTCTTGTTAGTGGTGTTCCTTTAGAACATTATTGTATGCTTAATTTCACTAGGGTTCCTTACTTGCCATAATGAATTCTGAAATTTGTTTCCTTGTAAGTTTTTCCGGTGTTTTTATTTAAAGTTGAAACATGTACCTATAACCTATGTCAATCTGCCATTTTTTTTTTAAATTACGGTGATGTGACTAATGATTTACAATTACATACATGGTATGGAATTTTCTGTGTTTACGATAGGTTCATTAACCTGATTTCGTTCTCAGTATGGGACTTATCTGTTTGCATCTTAATGGACTTAGTAGTGACTTTTATCTATATATTAAGTTATGACATATTTAATTACAACGAACTGATGTATTTAGACAGATTGAAGTCACTAGAGGTTTCATTCAGATGTTCTACTTTGTAAAGTATCATGATGCATAAATTTTTATCTGCATCACTATTTTTTGCTAGAAAATGACTGATAGAGGGGCCTGGTTTTATCATTTATAAGCATGGAGGGATTTGATTGTTTCAAAAAATCATCAATGACCCTAACTGTTGGCCATAATTCCGTAGTAAAAGGATTAAAAATGCAAGTTGCAAATATCATCCCTATTTGTTACTGTAAATTGTAATGTATACCAGTTTGGGATGAGAAGGAGGGTGATTCAAGTTTATACGCATCTAATACTTTTTTAACTTTATTTATTTTTGTACAGCTAAAGATGATGAGAAAAGAGTGAACATCAAACTTGAAAGAGTGAAGTAAGTAACTTTTATTTAATTCTAATTTATCTAGTTATTTGCACACAATTTTGGGAAAATTAGTGATAATTGTGGGGATCATCGGTTCATCTTTATGAATTTGATATGACAGAAATCTCCATCATAGTTTTAATAGCGTAACTTCTCCTCGTGTTCTTTAGGTATTGGCTTTCTGTTGGTGCTCAACCTTCAGAACCTGTGGAGAGTCTTTTATTCAAGGCAGGTTTACAAATGAAACGGAAAGGTGGTAGGTACCCTGTTGATACCCCAAATGAAGAGCAGCCATCCAATGACAAAGAAGTTGATGGTAAACTGACACTCCTTCACTTTGAATGTGAATCTCGTTTGGTATTGTTTCTGGGTTCTTTATTTTTCTCATTTCATTTACAATTTATTTTAGGCGTATCTCCAGAAGCTGTATTTTCAATCGGCTTACAAGTTTAACTGAGGGAATGACAGCCATATGTCTGGAGAAGGTGGGTTGTGTTGCGAGCTTGTCCTCCATTGCAAATCGTCAACTGTTTTTGTATTCTGAAAGTTAGTTTGAAGATGCACGTACAATATTTGATTTATTCCTCTACCTTGTCATGTATGCATGCTTGACATTGCTGTCTACTCTTTAAGTCAACTTTTATGTTTGTTAACTGCTTGGTCATGAGGATTCATTTTGAATATCATCCTGTTGTTTACTTATTTATTTGTTATAAAATATATTTTGTGAATAATTATCTTATAAAATGTTTTAAAAAAATGTAAATCCTTCTGAAGTTATAGATGATAGGTCACTACTGCAATACATTGTCATGTCATCGTTAAATCCTAGACCTCTCTTTGGTGGTTTTTGATTTAGTTTCTTTTTTTTGACAACATGTTTGTTTTAGGTTATATAAAAGTATTTTGAAAAATAGTATTTTCAACAATAATAATGTTCTAATGAGAATGTTATTCGAAAAGATTTTTTTAATAATCTAATCTGTTTATTTGTAATAATGATTATTGGCTATGTTAATAAAGTAACCTTAGCTAGAAAAAAACCTTTCTGAGATCAATACAGTAAAGCAATACCTTGATGACAGCTTCATAATCAAAGAAATATGACCCCTCAATGGTTTTCTATGATTGGAAATCTCTCTCTCTCACAAGGGAATCCATTTGCACAAGTATTGTTTAGATATATACTTTTTGATACTGACTTTCTTGCTGTTAAACCATGCTCTATAGCTTATGACCAAGGATCATCAAAAGTTATCTGATTATCAGTGTTTTTTTTACTATCCAAGACTAGTGAATCTACTACCTTACTTGACCAGGCCTAGTGTATGCTACGGTATTCAATATCTCAGCCAATGAATGTCCTCTCCTATAATCCATTAAGACTTCCTCCATCACCAAGCCCATCTTTGAATTCTGTATGCATACAAAAAAGTTCCACAGTCAAGGCCTCTTCTTTTCTGCTGCGTCACCTATTTAGCTCAAAGCTTCAATAATGAATCAAATTTGGCAAGGCGACCGATAGCCTGTTTTTGTGCATTTCTTTGTTTAATACATAAACAATAATCCATAATTAATTATACAAATTCATATAATTGCTTAGTTATGATAATTATTTTAACAGGGTTCACATGACATGTAATGTCTGAGCTAGAGTTAAAAGATTATAAACAACATTGATATTCCATTCAAACAAATTCGGTTTCATCAAATGACAGACTGAGGTCCAAGTAGTTATCAAAGTACTAAGCACTCCAGCGAGGGTTCCATAGTGAGTTTCATAGCCTTATTGAATGGTACGTTCACTTTCTTCACCGGGTTCCATAGTGAGTTTCATAGCCTTATTGAATGGTACGTTCACTTTCTTCACCATCAGAGCAACCTGATTTGACATATTGGTTTCATAGAACTTTTGCAGATATCTTCTTGAAGGCATCGTTTCATACACTCAAAAAAACTATTTATTGCATTAAAAACAGTGACTAGCCATCTAAAGTAAGAACTAAAACATGATAATGTATACAAAGTTTTGAGAAGAAGAAGAATACACAACAAAATGAATTCAGATTGAGAATAACATATCCAACACAAAAATAGGCATGTACAAGTTAAAGTCTATCTTCTCGTAAGATTTTTTTTTTTTTTTTTAAGGAATCTTCTCGTAAGAAAATATTAATATTGAGTTTACCCATGTATATTATATTATGGCCCAAAAGAGCCACACGTCACTCTTAAAGTATCTTTTGAAATAATGTAATTTTTGGAGGAAATTCATATCCTTTTAAGTAAATTTGATTGTTTGGATAATTAATTTAGAGAATTTTAAAATAAAATTTATGAACTATTTTGTGCAAGTTACATTTTTGAGAATTTCAAATAACAACTAAAAGATATAAATTTTGAATTTTTTCCATATAATTTTTTCAAATTTTGCAAGGTGGTCACCACATTTTACAAAATTTTCAAATTGACACTAAAATTTTTTTAAAATTGCAAAATGGCACCTCAAAGTTTTTGAAATGTGAATATTGATCCCTATTTTCAATATTCAAATTTGACCCATAAAATTTAAATTTTATAAAATAACCTAAAAATGTTAACAATAATTTTTATTATTATTATTACTTCATCTAAACAAAATTTCTTAATGTAATTATTTTTTGACTAAACAAAGCTCGAATTTATACAACTCTTTTTCCCTTTGTTTTTACCCCAACAAAAAAACATTTCAAAGAAAAAAAAAGAAACATTTCTGTAAAATAAAAACATTACGGTTAGAAATAGAATATCCCTCCGTCGAGTTCCTAAAGATGAAGAAAGCAATAGACAATCAGAAAACCTAATCAAGGAAGCAAAATACAACAGAAAACAGCACCATGGCTCACGGCGGCGCTGTCAACAAGCGCCGCGAGAGGGTCAACCCCGCTGCAAACCGTCGAAAAACCACCGCCAAGAAATTCAAACCTCCTGTTTCTCTCAAAAACCAAATCCGATCCGCAGAACGCATGCTTCGAAAGGTAAACCCCCTTAATCCTAACCCTTACCCAAACCCTAATTCGGTTATTTATTTTCTGAATTTTGAATTGCAGAATTTACCAGCTGAGGTTAGAGAGGCACAGGAGCAGAAATTGGAAGCACTGAAGAAACAGCAGGATATTCACACTCGCCTCGCCGTGGAACGGAAGATATTCTTACGTGATAAGAAGATTAAGTTCTTTGAGAGGAGAAAAATTGAACGTAGAATTAGACGCTTAGAGAAGCTTCAGCGTGCTTCTTCGTCGTCTTCTTCGGCTCAATCTGCTTCTCCTGATCAGCTTGCTTTGCTTAAACAAGATCTTCAATATGTTATGGTATGTCTTTCGGTGTTTTCATGTCACAAAAATCATACCTATGCTTGTTTGGATTGGCTTATTCGAGCTTATTTATTGGCATAAACACTTATGAGACAGTTTGATTGAGCTTATGGAACGGCTAATGACACCATGTTAAGCTGTTTTCAACTTACTTTTGTAAGCTCTCTAGGATAGGTTAAGAAAACAGCTTATAACTTACATGAAATGCAAAAACAACATATGCTCTTATATAATAAGCTTTGCGCTTAATTAAGCTGTTTATCTAAATAGGGGTTTACACTGCCTGTTTGGATTGACTTATTGGAGCTTATCCACTGACATAAGTACTTGTGTGGCAGTTTGAGAGAACTTATGGAAACATTTTATGTCATGTCCATAACCTGTATTTTTCAGCTTATTTCTACAAACTCTTAAGGATAGGCTAAAAGATGCTTTCAGCCTATATGAAAATAGTTTGCTTTTATTTTATCTTTTTGGTTATAGAAAATAGATTATACATGGATAGTTTTATGATAAATGCTTAATTAAGATGTTTATCCAAAGCAAAGCCTTATATTTATTCATACTTGCTGCTGGAAATAAATAGGAAGTAATAGACTTGTATATGGTTCAATTTCAATGTGCAGTACTTTCCCAAGAATGAAAAATATGTCTTTCAGTGTTTTGGGTGACAAAAAATATGTTTAGGTTCTGTCGGGATTGACTTATTTGAGCTTATCTACCGACAAAAGCACTTGGGAAATTGTTTGGGGGAGCTAATGGAGACAGGACATGTCTATAAATTCTTTTCAGCTTTTGTCTTTAAGTTTTTAAGGATAGCGTATAAAAATAGTTTATGTTATGTTACATCTATTTATCTTTTGTTATAAAAATAGTTTATGTTATGCTACATCTTTTAGTGTTTTGACAAATTATATCTAGGTCTGTCTGTTTGAACTGACTTATTTGAGCTTATTTAATGATATCAGCACTTGTGAGACAGTTTGGCTGAGCTTATAGAAATGCTAATGACATGTTCATAAGCTGTTTTCAACTAATTTTCGTAAGCTGTCTAGGATAATTTATGAAAACAACTTACTTATATGAAAACAACATAAACACTTATATAATGAGGGTTTGTGCTTAATTAAGCTGTTTATCTAAACAGGGTCTTATACTTGCTGCTGGCAATACATAGTGACTAATAAAATTGAGTATGGTTCAATTTCAATGCGCAGTACTTTCCCAAGAATGAGAAATATGTTCCTTTATTTAGTGGAACTGATGATGCGGAGATAGTTGACAAGCGAAATGGGCTGCGCAAACAGATTGAAGAGAGGTTATCTGCGGCTGCTGCAACTGGCAAGGATTTAGAAGGTGGTTTACTATAAATGCTTTTAATTTTGTTTATAAGCAAATATTTGTTGTTGATGTATTATGTTGGTAGTCAGAGTTTGAACCCTAGATCAACCACTTGAGTTACACTTTGGATATTATCATTGCTTTCATTATCTATGCCATTGCTTTGTATTGATTTTAGAATTAGGGTTTGTTTGGATTCACTTATTTGAGCTTATCTACTAACATAAGCACTTGTGAGGGAGACTACTTTAGGGAGCTTAAGGAAACCTCTTATGATATGTCCATAAACTATTTTCAGCTTATTTTCATAAGCTCTCCAGGATAGTTCCTACGAAAACAGTTTGACTTTATTTTATCTTTTGCTATAGAAAGAGTGTATACTTAAGCACTTGTATCATTAGTGTAAATGCTATAAGCGCTTATAGCATTTACACTAATGATATAAGTGCTTAATTAAGTTGTTTATATAAACAGGGCCATAGAACCAGGGGTGGAGCCAAGGGGTGGCCTATGTGGGCCAATGCAACCCCTAATTTTTCATCTTTCTTTACATTTCTTTGTAAAATTATTTTGTGGCACTTTAATTTGAAAGTTGAGTCAATTGTCTATATGACTTTACATTTTTTGGTTGATGTGTATTCCCTGCACTTTCAATCAATTGATCAAATGACACCTTCCTTAATATTCTGTGTTTATCACTTTCTTTTATCTTGGTTTGGTTGTGCACTCCTGGATAATTTTTCCATCTGCCCCTGCATATAATGTTTCTATTGCTACTTACCCTTATTTCAAGTGCTTGGTTTTAGTTGGTGTGAGCTGAGCTCTGTTTGAAATTGGTGACTGGGTTTTTTAGCTATGCTTCATATTTATAAATGTGCCTTTGTATTTATGCCTCCTTCCTGTTTGATAAAATGTCAACAAAATTTTGTGCTACTGTTACAGAGACTGGCAGTGAGGATGACGGTCTTCTGGATCTCAGTGATGATGATTTTTTCCTTCCTGGAAGTTCTAGTGATGAAGCTGACGCAGATGATGAATTGACAGACAAAAGTACCAGGTGAGCAAAGATGTTTTAGTACTTGGGTAGTTATCTCAATAAGTTTTTTGGAATTATATCGATGAAAAGTAGTGGATTAATTTTTTCTATTGGTTGCAGAGAGCAGGCTTCTAGTGCTTCTGGAAAAGCTGTGTCTGGCATGTCCAGCGATGAAAAAAATCAGGTTCTCCGCAAGAGTAGCAACTAGTAATTTGTTGTTTTAATTTTCAATTTACTCTAATACCGAATAGATAGTCACACATTATTTTGCAGTTTTTAAATATCTTGGCCCATTTTTGTAGAGGCAGATTTCTGCCAGAGCTTTGATGCCTCCTCCTCGCCCTTCAAACAAGTTGTCAAGGTTTGGGTCTGCAGGCCAAAATTCATCTAAACAGAGATCTGATATTTCTACATCCCGCTACGCATCAAACAGCAAAAGCAGCTCAGACTTCAGAGTAAGGGAACCCTCAAGATCAGGGACCAGCTCAGACTTCAGAGTAAGGGAACCTTCAAGAGCAGGGACCAGCTCAGACTTCAGAGTAAGGGAACCCTCAAGATCAGGGACCAGTCATGGTAGTAGTCTAAGCTCCAACTCTGATGCTCACAAGCCTCGGACAGGTCATGGCAGTAGTCTAAGCTCCAACTCTGATGCACACAAGCCTCGGAGAAAGAGAAGACCTAAGAAGAAAAAGAAGCAGGTGCATAACTTTTGCTTATTCTAATATATGTCGCATTGCATTTCATATTTTTAATTACCTTTCATTCTAACTGGAAACTTCTTTATATAATTTTGAAAGTCAAAGTTGAGACTTTTTTAAGTGGTCATGTGAGTATGCGACCATTAAAAGCTTTTAATTTTGATAATTCACTTATGATTGTATGATAAGGATTTACTCTTATCACTGGCTTTAAAGAACCCTCTTGAAATGCATTCCTATTTATAAATAAATTCACTTATGTCTTTTGTGTTCAGGTCCCTTACCTTTCTCATATCTTTTAGTTTAGTTACTTTTCAATTTTGCATTTAAAGTGGTGGATTTAGTTATTATTCTTTAATATGTCTCACGATTGATAGTTTTACCATGTGTAAATGCCTATAATAACTATTTGAATGTGGAAATTTATCAAGAAAATATTTTCTTACTGTCTTCTTTGAAAGAAAGGGGATATGAAGTATAAGAATCATGAGAAGAATATAATGACTGGATGAATTTGTTCGTTTTAATTTCAACACATACCAAAACACACACTTGACCCCTTATTTCCAATTTATTGTTATTGTGGCAACTGCGTTTGGTTGAGTGAGTTTGACGCCAAATTGAACACAGTTATATCAGTTGAGAAGTTAGCTCAAGTTTAACTGTGGAATACTTAAATATTAAATAAAACAGGATGATACCATATATATATATATATATATATATATATATATATTATGTATCAAGGGCTGCACATCAATACTTACATGTTATATATGTTCCATCTGTTGTAGGGTTACTTGTGTCTTCAGTAGACTACTTACGATTGGTTTATTTGTTCATCAAATGCAATACATCAAGTATTTACTTTCCTCTCTAGTCCTGATGTCCCTAATTGTAATGCACATTTATTCTCCACCTGTAGGAATGATGGATAAACTGAGCATTGCTATGGCATTTGGATCAGCTTCTTCACATTCATTCAAGATTCTTACAATTACGTTTTACCTGGACGGGACATGTTTCTGCGGTAGACCTGCAGGGAGCCTCTTTTACTGGTCATTGTTATGATCATATATGTACTGACTTGTTAGGATAGATTGAGGATTTGTTACTGTAGATTAATAGCTTTTGACTATGGGGTCTTCATATCTGACCCTGGGTTACTTTAAATTAAATTCCAATTTGTTTACGGACAAAAACAATATTCCTACTTTTACGAAATTTGAATTATTATTGTATTGCCAGATATGGTGTGCAGTGTAATTTTCTTTAGAAAAGAACTTGCCTATTGAAAAAGGTTTTGAACAAGCTGCATATGGGAGACAAATCATTGAACTGGTTTAAACGCAAACTAATTCATGATAAGTTAGCTGGATGATTTACAACTTTTAGATTTATGATTGATTCATTTGAAGGATACCAAATTTTTGAAAAATTATAGTTGAGATTTGTTCCCTTGACAGGTCTTTGTGAATGCTCAGCAAGAGTGTTTTTTGAAGTACCCGAATAGCCACTATACCCCAACCATCCAGCGACCATTGCCTATTATAAGCAGGTCACCAATACTAAGTAACCCTCCATTGGGGATTAATGTTGGAACTTTGAAGCATAATGGTCCAAGTCTTCGAGCTGACAGGAGTTAGTATAAGTGAATATACTCCTATCTCACATTAACTCACTGAGTAACCAAAAACAATATGGCAGCAAAGGCCTGCTGCATCTTCAGATTTCAGCCTATTCTCAAAACCAAGGGATTCACACGTTCGCTTGGCAAAGGAACAATCTCCAGTACAATGTATAATTGTTTCGTTGTTATTTAGATGCGTTTACCACGCAAACAAATTAAATCCTAGTTGAAAATTAGGGGATTCACACTTTAGACCTCCTGGTTCCAACTGCTTGTGTCCTGAAGAGTAACCAAGTTGTCTCATATTCATTTATGTTAAGACAGTGCATTATAACATTTTATTTTTGAAAAACATACAAAATTACTGTATCAAATTAAGTTTCTGTATTTCATCTATAATTAGTCTAGTCCGTCATTTTGTGAATTTGGTAAGACACCAAAAGAGAGACTAAACATAAATGATTTTTTTTCTTTTAGAGATTAAATTTGATAAGAAATGGTGCAAAAAACTACTTATAAAATTTGTTTATAAGAAAATTAAACTTAAATATTAAATAATTTTTGTTCAGTATTGAATAAATGAAGTTAAAATTTAAATGAGATTCATTTACAAAATTGAATCAACAAACATGTCACAAAACAATTATTAATTTAATTTTTTTTTTGACCCCCCCGCTATTTACCCGCTACGCTATCCATTATTTATCGCATCAAATTTTTGACGGCCTCTGTTATTTGTCCACTACGCGACGCTACCTGTTATTTGTCACATCAGATTTTTAACGGCCTTCGTTATTTGCCGGCTACACTACCCGTTATTTGTCACATCAGATTTTTGACGATCTTGTATTTTCCTTGATCCAATATTAATAACTATTTGATGAGAAAATGTGTAAAAAAAACTTGATAAAAAATATTATAAGAAAATTAGGTTTAATCATGATAAATAAATGAAATTGATTTACAAAATTGAGCTGACGTATCAAAATAATGAATTGCGATTGGATTGCATTCGTGTCTAAAGTCATTGTAATTGTAATAACTCGAGTTTGAAAAAGAAGAGTGAAAAGCTAGTGAGAGTGCAATCAAATTTGTTAGTTTCAATTGAATGGAAGGTGGTGATAGAATGATGCGGCGGATTCAGATCCGTTCGTCAATCTTAATCTTAACATTAGCGTGCATTTCATCTTGTTGTTTTCTCACATTATGTTTCGCCGATAGCGTCACAAAAGAAGAAGCTAAACAACTTAGAAACGAAGTTGGTGAAATGTTCTATCACGCTTTCAATGGTTACATGGATAACGCTTTTCCTCTTGATGAATTGAAACCTCTTTCTTGCAAGGGAGAGGATACTCTTGGCGGTTACGCCTTAACCTTGGTGTGTATCTGGTGTCTGATTAAATTTAATTATGTTATTTTCTCAAATTATACTGAAATTGAAATGAAATGCAGATTGATTCGTTGGATACTTTGGCGTTACTTGGTGATCGTCAACGATTTGCAGCTTCTGTTGAATGGATTGGTAAAAATCTTCGCTTTGATATGATAGTGAGTAGAGTCAACTAATTCATTCTAGTTATTGAATAAGTGAAATGTTTCAGTTTTTATTTTTTATTTTTTTATTTGGTTATGGTTGGTTTATTCTTCTATGTTTGGTTGGTTTGCAGAATAAAACGGTTTCTGTTTTTGAGACAACTATTAGGGTACTTGGTGGATTGATTTCAGCTCATCAAATCGCTTCTGATTATGCTACGGTACAGTTTTTATTATTTTATGATAATAGTAATGATACACTTGAATTTATTAGTCTAGGTTTTGTTTTGTGGCACATCAAGAACGTGTTGTTTGGAATAGGAATTTGAATGTGACTTAGTAGGATTATATGAGGTTATGGCTTCCCACCTTTTTTTTTTGGGTGGTGGATAGCAACTCTTTCATGAATATTGGCTATTTTATTATTCTCAAGTTCTTTTGGGATATCTGGTTTTAAAATCAATTTGGATTATACTTGTTCCAAGTAGGTAGCTCAGTTGGTAAGCTAAGGGGCACTGAGAGTTTTAAGGAGAAGGTTCAAGATTCGATCTCTGGAAACTAACATAACTACTAACTTACTAACTATAAAAAATTATAATCTGCATTATATTTGTCTGGTGATCTGACTCTGGATTGTCAGATTCTCTGTATAATACTGTTTTATTGACCGGCAAGTTTTGAAATTGCAACGGCCCTTTAGTTATATAGATGTTTCTATCCATGTGCTGAGTCCTTTTGAGATGCAGTACGGAAGGTGGTTCGTAAGTGATTAATTGATTGGAATTTGGAAAGTTCTTTCTAGTTTCCACCCTTTAGGTGGTAGGATGATTATTTTTCAGGCCTCTTATTTGTCCTGCATTCCATATCTTTTGGGTGCTTATTTATGCATTATTGTACTGGTTTGATATCGTTTGTGTAAGAAAATCTTTGTGCGTGGACATTTAACGTCTGAAACGATTCTCTTCTCATCTAATGTCTGCAGGGTATGAAAGTTCCGTCGTATGATAATCAGTTGCTGAACTTAGCTGAAGATCTTGCCAGGAGGTTGTTACCTGCATTTGATACTCCTACTGGTATTACTTGATTCATACATAGTTGTGCCTATCCTTTAATATGATTTTGTTCATAATTATCTGTCTCAATTCCTAAAAGGATTATTTTATTTGCACCCTTTTTGAACTAAATATATTATCTTTCTAATTTGCACTTTGATGGCATTGTATGTCACTGGTTCTCTATCGCTGACAGATACAAGTGAAGAAAGACAGTGTGTATTTATGAAAAAACTCTGCTTCATATAGCATGTTTAAAGTTTGAGGGCTGAAATTTATCATGATTTTTTTAAAGAGAAAAACTTAATCAGGGAAAAGAAGGTATGTATACTGAAACGGAGGATAATGTACACTTAATTATTCAAGAAGGCTGCCTCATCTCTTTGCAAGTTGGAGAGGGAAACCCCCTTGAAACAGCCATGGGCAGAACATCATATAGAAGTTAAAAGCATAACCCTATCTCATAGAAAATTTAAGAGCAAAACTGCAAAAGGACACCCTTAAATATCCATGCGTTCTGCTTCAACTAAATGCACTGAAAAATTGTATAAACTGCATGCTATCAAAATTGGCTTCATTATTTTTACTGCGACCACCCTCTCCAGCTCTCCCTACTAACAAGAAAATTGTTTACTTGTTTTGTTCACCAACATTAGACTATTGAAAACCCCCCATTATTCATCAGAGTAGAAATACATTCAAAGAATTAAAAGATCACTATCCTTCTCTGGAAAGAGTGAACCAGATCTATATTATTTAGCAAACTAAAGGTGGTACACGAATATTATCTGAACAAACTTTAATACCCTTAACGAGTTCCCTATCAACAACTCTTGAAAGCCTTGGACTCCATGATCAAATTCAACCCCTAAAGTAAACAGAGAAGGGGACGAAGGTTCACCTTGCTTAGCCTCTTGCTGTACATGAAACCAAGACATATGTTCTCCATATCATACACAATCTCAGTAATGTAGCTGCAGAGGTGTTAAGAAACCACCTTTCCAGTTTTTTACTGAGATTGGTGCAAAATTGATACTATTTCAGCCTAGCTTGATAGAGAATGTTGTTTTACCTCCTCCATAGTGCTTCATATGTTGACTTTTATATGCCATGTTGTATTTTCAGGAATTCCATTTGGGTCTGTAAATTTGTTGCATGGAGTTGATAAACATGAAAGCAAGGTAATGTCTTGACCTATGTTTTCTGCTTTTATTTTAGAAGATGTAGGTCTAGCTTCCAAAGTGGCTAATAGTGTCAAATGATGTATAAGTAACAAGTGATAAGCTGATTTTAGTTTAGCACATGAAATGTCTCAGACACTCTTCTTTGCTCCACTATTTTGGTTTTAAGAAAAATGGAATTCTTCCAAGATCAATTTTCATATATTTCGTATATTGTCAATTTTTCTCTTGTTTCATATTGTGCTAAAAGTTATTACTTCTCGTGCGTAGATAACTTCAACAGCTGGTGGTGGAACCTTAACTCTTGAATTTGGTGTACTAAGCCGTTTGACAAATGATCCTAGTAAGTTTACCATTTCACCTTTTTATCATTTGTACACATATGCTATGTAAGGAGTTCAACTCTAATAGATTTTAGATCATTCATACACAACTAATTTTGGTGCCTAAAGATTGATATAATTCATCAAATGCTTTGGCTTTCATCTGGTCACAAGGTGGTCAAAATCGTGATCTTACTCATCAGATCATACAAATTTATGATCTTTGATGACCTTGGATATCCTGATCATAAGAAGAATTGCAATCTGGTAGGAATGCATGGGATCGGCAACGTTACTTGGCAGTATTTGCTATCCTATGGAAGATTATGATTTTAACTTAAAAGATGTTCTAGATTAGATATCTAGAATTTGACTGCTTAATTTTGATATTTTTGTCTTGGCACTATTAAAAGCTTGGTGTTTTGTATCTGTCTATTTGATCAGTTTTTAAGTTGTACTTGTTGATACTCTAGCTTAAGTTGTTAATTTGTGACCTATCAATTGTTTAGGACTTTCTTATGGATTTTGAATTTAAGTTTAATCAAGTATTTGTAATGATTTAAAGTTTTCTTCACATTTATGCTAAGTACTTTTGCTACGTACTTTGGTTTTTAGCTTGTCCTTACTCGTCAATTTTTACGTTCTTCACTCTCTTGGGGTGGGGGGACTAGGGTACACTGTCTTATTAATTATAGTCCTTTCTTTTTGAATTTTTGACATGCAGTTTTTGAACAAGTCACCAAGAATGCAGTGCTTGCAATTTGGGCGCGGCGTTCAAAGCTTAATTTGGTTGGTGCACACATTAATGTTTTTACAGGTGAATGGACACAAAAGGTACATGCATTTTTTTTGTTGAAAATTACACAATAAAGCGTTTTAGGAGCACACACACACACGCACGCACAGATATGTAATATATCACGCATTCTTTATTTTGTGGCATTTTGTCATCTATTATCTGTAGTGACCCAATATTTAACATAATAATATATTGAATTTTTTATCCTACTTTCATCAGCAATTATATAGTGCTTCTATTCCTACTTCTGTTTTATCTACGTGTGTACGTTGCAGGCTATGTTTGTTAATAATAGTAACTACATCACTCTCTTTGACTCTGTGCAGGATGCTGGGATAGGAACTAGTATCGACTCTTTTTATGAGTATTTATTGAAGGTTAGTTGCTGAAATTCAGTATGATGAAGCCTCCATAGAGACATTTGTACTGAAAGCGTCAATTTCTATTAATCTGCAAAATAACCACAGTTCCTTATTACTATCTAGAATGTTTAGTATACCAAAACTTATCCATGATGTTGAAGGAATTTTGCCTGCATATTTTGTGTGATGTGTTTCCCTGTGTGTCTGTGTTCAATTGGACACACATTTTTGTTTTATTTTCTTTTGCTTCACTGTATAATTTACTTAATATGATATTCTTCCTATTTGTACATTTCTCTTCTTTTGCTTCATTGGTTTTATCTGATTTAGAAAGAAAAAAAACATAGATTTTCGATAATGTGATAATGTGCTTTCTTTATATATTAATGATTTTTTCTTTTATGAAAAATTTAACAAATAATCTGTCTATGTATTTACCAAATTTAAACAAGTAAAGTAGGCCTGCATTATATTCTTCCTATTACCGTTCTTCCACTTGTTTGACCTATGTGCTTAGGATGTCTTTAGAATTTTATGCCTTAAAGACAACTTTCAACCGTGACTATAATTTTGTTACAATCGTTGAACTTAGTCTTGTAGGTGCAAACTTATTTATGCTTGTCAATTATGATCCCTATCTATTTGCTTTTATGATTTATGTTTTTTATTACATGAAAAATCACGAGGTGCTTTTAGATCCTTTGGGAAAATTGTAAAATGAAATTATTAGTTAAAATATTCAGTTTAGGAGCATATATCTACTCAAGTGGTTAAGTTATATAGTGGTTATTGATTAACCAATTTTTGAACATTATTAACCAGTTGAAATAGGTTTTTCTTGAATTCCTTTTGATCTTCTGTGAATGTCCCTTTTTGTGCTAAATTTTGTTAGTTAATATTTATATTGGGTTGTCTGATTTTGTTTTCCATACATGATCTTTCAGGCTTATCTGTTATTTGGAGATGAGGAGTACTTGTATATATTTCAAGAAGCTTATGCCGCTGCCATGCATTATCTTTATCACGATCCTTGGTAAATATTTGTGGCAATGTGTGCACCCTGTAAATATAGTTGACTTGCAGTCTAAATTCTTCAAAACTCAAAAGTATGTCTATTTTTTCAATGTATTTAAAGTTTGAAACTTGGACTTGGATTTCTGCTTTTAGGTATGTAGAAGTGAATATGGACTCCGCTGCTATTGTCTGGCCATTATTTAACAGTCTGCAGGCATTTTGGCCTGGCCTTCAGGTTTTTATTTTCTTGATTTTGATATAATTTAGTATTTTTAGTTGATCTGTATAAAAAACTGTGCCATAGTTAAGGCTAATTATTACAAGTATTTTTTGCAAGGTTTTAGCCGGAGATATCAATCCTGCAATTCGTACTCATGCTGCCTTCTTGAGTGTCTGGAGAAGATATGGTTTTACCCCTGAGGGCTTTAATCTTGCTAGTCTCAGTGTTCAGGTATATATAGTTTTGATTTTGACAGAGACCCAATATATCTTTTAAAATGCTTGTTTAGTTATTTATCTCAAGCCTTCTTTGAAAGAAGTTCTTTCTATTTGTAGTGTTTAAAGTAATTGGTCTTCAATTGCTCGCAAGACCCTCTTCAACAAACTTCTAGCTCAAAATCTCTGTTCATATGATAAATTAAATCTTTTATTGAAAAAAGAGTCTCATTAGAGAGAATCGGCAGGTACAACTATTGGTACGATTAGATATCCTTCAAACAGACATGTTGAAAAATTTAGAATGGGTACATTCTTGAAGTCATATGAACCGAACCCTAAAGAGAATTAATTAACGAACTCTATCCCATAACAAGTTTAAAGAGGCATCCTTATTGAAAGCACTTGGCTCAAGTCAAGTGCAGTAAAATACTGCTAAGACAACAAGCTGGCAAAACAATTAACATGAACCGTAAAAACTTCGTTACAAGACAGAACCAAAGATTACGGAGTACCAAAAATTGTTTCATAGGAATGAAAATTGCTAGTTTCCTTTGTAATGCAAGAACAAGGAGCCTACTTTTTTGAAGTTACATCTTTACATAATATCAGAGAAAAAGCAGTTTGAGATATATAACTTAACTAGTGTTGATAGTAAAATTAATTGCAAGATGAGCATTACTGTTTGTCTTGTCAGTGTTGATGTTGGAGTAATTCAAGCAGTTGATGACAGATTGACTGTGGGAGATTTTAAGATATGAACCAGCCATTTAATTGATGGCCCTTCATTCTCATTTAGCCAAATCGAATGCATTTTTTATTTTTGCCAATAGAAAAGCATCTTACAATTCCTCTTGGGAGGAAGCTTTTACTTTATTATCTATAATATTTATGATCTATATTTTTCTCTCATTATATCAGCATGGGCAAAAGAGTTACCCGCTGCGGCCTGAGTTAATAGAGAGCACATATTGGCTATACAAAGCTACCAGAGATCCTAGGTCTGCTTATACCTGCTTTAGTTTGTGGTACCATGAATAAAAAAATTCTTGTTTATGTCTGCTTATAGTTGTACAAATGTATACTGTATATAGCCCACTTTACCAGCATAAATAAGGCTAGCTATGTCCTAACAAATTCAAAAGAAACGCTCTCTCTCTAAAGAATCTCGTTCTTTACATGTTTGTTGCATACTTCATTTTCATTGCGGATTGAAGCCTTGAACCAGTCTTCACAAGCATGGTTTGGGAGATTGAACACTGCCTCTTTTAATTTTCCAATTTAAGCTTAGCATTATTTCTCAGTCTCACTCTTTTTCTTAGAATATTACTATGCAAATTACTCTTCTCTTCTGTTTCACGGTCACCATAATATTCATTTTCTTATTTCTCAGTGACTTTGTTTTTTCCTTTTACATCCCCCCTCCTCTAAATCTGTATACTTCTCACTTCTCTGTTCGCCCTCCCTCTACACATTTTTTTATTATTATTTTTCTTTCAATCGTTGCAACTCTTATCCAGTTCCTCAGAGATCGTGCTGCCACTGCGGAATGTACAGTGGGATAACTAGGAGGGATCTGACCCACAATTGGCGGTCTAACGATAAACAGATGAGATTAGTTGTGTGTCTAGGGGTCCTCATTATTCTCTTATTTCCTAGGCAAACAAAGCGAGGATAATCACAATCAGTTAAGGACTTGGTAATAGTGCAGTACACAGAAATCAAATACAATTGACTAAATACTGATATTTTAAACATTAATTCTGATATATATTCTAACAGATTACTATTTCAAGATAACATCATTATGGATTTTGAGAGTAGACGTAAGAAGTCAGCCTAGCCCTTTACCTGAATTTTCAATTACCTAGTGTTCTCATGGTCTTTCTTTCTTTTTTAAAAGTGCTCCATAACTAGGCGGGATTATTTCATGTTTTCTTGTATTGCTTTAAGAGAATATTTCATTTTCAACTCTTGGACTAGATTAAAATTAACACTAAGAAAATTAATTTTCCCTTGCAAGCAAACTCTACTAAAAGTAACTTTTAGGCATGAAAAATTTGTTACAGTCATTATAAATAGATAGATGGTTTATATTGTATGTGTTTTTTTTTATTGTTGCTATTCTTCTTTTGTTTTTAGAGGATGCACTATCATTCACGATTTTTCAAATGGTCAGCAATTAAGATTTTTTTGTTCTCAGTTATTCTGCAAAATAGAAAATTTTATTGTGTTTTGGTGGATTTTTGTTGCTCTTCTTCATTTGTTTCTAGAGGATGCACTATCTTTCACGATTTTTCAAGTGGTCTGCAATTTAGATTTGTTTTGTTCTCTCCTTTTTCCTGCAATATAGGAAATTGATATTACCTTTCATGATAAACTTTTATAAATGATTTGTTGAGAGCTGTGGCGCAACTTTTGTTCTATAGATAGGAATTTTAATTCTGTCATACGTATTTCTTTGTAGATATCTTGATGCTGGGAGGGACATGCTTGCTAGTTTACAGTATGGGACGCGTTGCCCTTGTGGATATTGTCATATTTCAGATGTTGAAGATCACAGACAGGAAGATCACATGGAGAGCTTCTTTTTAGCCGAGACAGTAAGAATTCATTCTACGTGATTTTGACAACATGTGCCCTCCTAATCTTTTCGAAACCCATAAAACAAGAATTTAGAACATAATTTTTTCAAGTTGTTTCACTAAAAATCATTGTCAAGTCCGGTTAGTCATCTTTATTTAGGGCTTCAACCGGTGTTTCTAGCAGCATTAAGAATTGTGGTTAAGATTATGATTTTAGGTGCTGTTTTGGTACAATGTCTAGCTCTCATAAAAGCTCAAGTTTTTAATTGAGAGTCAAGGAATGGTTTTATGCAGTTCTATAAATTTCATATTGTTTGGGCTTTCTTTCTTCCTTTACAAATCACGCCTCTTATTATCATTAACATTTGCCTTTCCTTTCATATTTTGTCTTCTATTATTTGTTTGAAAGATGAATTTTACTAATAACCAACCCATGTTACTATTAGGTGAAGTATCTGTGGCTCCTTTTTGATTTGGCCGTGGGTCCTGATAATCTTGTGGAAAACGGGCCATACAAGTGAGTAGGCTTATATATTTACAATTTAGCGGATGGTCTTTTTATACTATAAATTTGAGTTGCTTCTTTTTTCTATTTGTTGTGATACAGGTATGTATTCAGTACTGAAGGTCATTTACTGCCTGCTACTCCTCAAATCTCTCTTGTGAGGGAACATTGTTTATACTATGGTTCTTATTGTAGAAGCGGTGATTTGAGACAAACTTATTTTGTGTCTGAGGCGGACAAAGTGAAGCACGAGTCAAATGATAGTAGATTTTATGGGAGCTGGACTAAAGCTACATATTCCTCAGACTACACTACGTCGGAACCAAGAGCCTCTTCTGGTTTGATCAAGGTATTCGGTACTCCTTCCTCCCATCACTCCCACGGATTCATGTTACACTTGGAACTTCTATTTCCCTCCTTTCACATTATTCATCTTGTGTCACTGTGGCTTGAAATGGATAAATTTCTTTACACTTATTTCTTTATATTTATCAGAAGTTTAGAAATCTAGTTATCTCATTGGTTTCCCCTGAATATTTTCTATATCTTATTATGTATATCTGAGAAGATAAAAGTGGTTCAATGACAGAAACAGGATCAGAAACTAAGTGGAATAAGATTTTTATTAGAACTATGATTCCCAATCTACACCAGTGGGCTAACAGCGTATGTCACGGTTGAATTGAACATAGTTGACAAGTAACTGCCAATTGATGATGAATTGATTTACACATTTAAGAATAAGTAACAGACGGCTCTATAGAAATTGGATTTGTGGTCCTACATATTGTGGGAATTTTTTTATTTTATGATTTCAATTAAGGGAAACAAATTTTTTCATGTTTAGTCTTTTGTTATAATTCTGCAGGGTATCTGCCCAGGACTAAATCACGGACAGAAGTTTGGTTTATCATACCTGCTCTCCAATGATGAACATCGTGATTATGAAACCAAGCAACCAGAAGAATCAACAACTGTACAAAGCCATTCTGTGATGCTTCTTCCTGCCCAGAGTTCTGACAGTTCGGTACCTGATTCTGGCAACGATCATAACGATAGTCAAGCTAGTGAATCAGATATTACTTCTTGAAGTGAGAGCTTTGATGCTTATAGCGACCGAGATGCTGACCCAATTAGTGATGATTAGATCTCAGGTAAGCAAGAGGATTGACAGAAGGATAAATATTTTCAACTTTATACTTTACACACCTACCTGGGCTCTCCACCTGAAATATAAATCAAAGTTTTGTTAGCATGTTCATAGTTGAGAAAGGATAGTAAGTTTGAAAATTTAGCAACTTCTGGTATAATGAACATGGAGATGAAATAGTTTAATGATGGTTTAACTGACCCGTTAGATGTATTTCTTAGGTCATGTTACCAAAGGTCTGAGGCATTATTCTGCCCGCATATAGATCATCATTGGGCTTGTGTAGAAAAGTATAATGTAATTTATTTTGTTGTATCATTTTTTCTGGTTGTATCCTTGTAGCCTATTTACCCTGAGGTTGTGTAAGTGTTACAGGCATTTGCAACATCTAATTAGACCACATTTTCAATCGTTGACGATATCTTAATTGCCAATTTTCCTCATATATGATTCCATTTTTCACATATCTATATGGAACCATTTTTGCTGAATTTTGGTCTCATCTTAGATCAAGCATTACAGGATTCAGGGTATCTGGACTAAACACATTATATTTCATCCCTAGGGAAGTAATATTTTTTCCAAGAGAAAATGAAAGGAAATTAAATTAATTTCACTCATTAGATTGGGGATAGAAAATAATGAATTGTAGTTTATATTATTTATCTTAAAAAATTGTTTCTAAAATTATTTTGAATGATTAAGTGATTGATACTTAAGATTTGTAACATACTCACGCAAGTAATTTGATCAAATAACAAATGATAATTGTTCATATATCTATGAGGGTTATCATCAAAATTAATTAGAGGCTAGAATCCCAAGTTTTCTGTTCTTTCATTATTCGAGTTCTTTTGAGATGATTGCTAATATGCACACTCAAGTAAAACTCATCAAATAACGAATGATAAATTGTTTACATATCTATGAGGGTTACCATCCAATCCAAATTAATTAAAGGCTAGAAATCCAAATTACTTTGGTTCTAACATATAAGGCAATTTTTGTATAAAAATAATAATAAATAAGGAAATTTATTTCATTCATGTGAAGTTAGCAATAAAACCAATTTGATTCCAATTTCTCTTTGGATGGTAATCTTAGCTCAAGAAATATACCATCCTCCATTGAAGGTTAACGGGGATCCTATAAATGCTCCTCAAACATTGAAGTTTGATGGTCTTCTCTTAGATTTTCGTTAATTAAGTGCAACACAGATGATGACGTAGTTATACGTTGGACAGGACTTGCTTCTTGTAGTGGTGTTTTCAAATATAAGACTGCATTAGGTTGTTTTTCTTTAAACATTGATATTAGTGATGTTTTTCAGGCATAGTTAACAAGAACTATGAAGGCATAACTTTGATACTCCCTACGAGTTATTCATATGAATACAAAGAGGATATATTCGTGTCGTAGTTTCTTTCTAACTCTGTTGCATGTCTGACCAATGATAGAACTGATGGGTTCACCTAATGCAATGTTCCTTGCAGATTGTTATTGCCAAAACTGGGTTGGAGATGGCTTCTTACATTATCTTCCCTAGTTCCCTTCCCACATCTTTCATTCTTCTGTTCTACAACTTACACCAGAGTCAAGATCACTGAGATATTTGAAAGGTAGAACAACTAATGCTAAAAACAATTGACAATCCTTTAGAAGACACAGTTTTAGTCTCACCACTTTTGAAGGAAAAAAAATAATGTTTAAACTTCTAAAGGAATGGTTTCTAATTTAGGTGGTATCTCATCACTTCAACCGCTACTGTCACCCACATTAACAAGGTCAACCCTATTCTATTATGGCCAGTGTTTTTTGGTAATGCTTTTTCATATTACAGCCTTGCTTTGCTGACCTCTGAGTTGCACGGACATAGTAAATGTATGCCACATAAATTGCATACAGAGAAGTCCCAGGATTTAGGTTACAAAGGTGTTTGTATTGCTAGTTTTGTGCACATATCTCTCAAATGAACACTGTTCTGCACATTCAGTACTACTTGTTAATTGTGAATTGTGATGGATAAGCTCAGTGTAAGAAACAGTAACAAAAAGAAGGGTGGAGATGGCATTGTAAAACATTATATATAAATTAAAATCAATCACAAATACACTATAATTTTCCAAAGATAAGAAAGACGAGATGGATGGAAATTAAAAAAATTAAAAGTTAAATGATGATGCGTCATTTAGCTACCAATAGAATTGCTTGTAACAAAAAATCCCTTTTATACATTCCCAAAAGACCACAAATTGCCATAAGAAACACAGTTATTCAACCCATTTGAATAAAGCAAGCCAAAACACAAACCCTACAATTCAATAAGGTTGGAGCGATAAACTAGGTGTTATTAAAAAATGAGTTCACTTGCATTCAAGTTGCAATAAGGTTGGTCTTCAATCGTAGTATAATCTCTTCGCTTGTGGTTATACTAATAGCAACCGGTTTGGATGATTTAAAATTTTGTGTAATTAATGGAACTTATTCTGATTCTATTTTGATCAACCTAGTATAATAATATCATCAACGGTTGTTCTTTACAACAAAAATTTTAATTGATTAAGTAGGAGTTTGCCATTTTTTATTTTTTTTACTGCAATTCAGTTATTTTCAAGTGGGACAAAGGAATTTTTTTCCAAAATGTAATTTTATATATTTAAACTATGTTGTATTTCAAATGAGCAACAATATCTAACCAATATATAAGTATATATTCTTTACTTATGAAAATTACTATCTATTTACTATCACACCGATCCAAGAAAGTTTTCAGATGCTGAGTCATTAACAGCAGCAGATCTCGTAGTGGGAGTAGTGGTGGGATTGTTGTTGGTAAAACCACAACCAAACACCAATGACTCGATTGAGTATTAGGGTTGGCAAAGTTAGCCCCAACATTTACCATGTCGTCAGCATAATCTTATTTACAAGAGCAAATATTGTTTTGGCATTTCTCAGTACGGTAATTGTGTAAGAGTATCATGAGAGGAGGAACGATCACATAGAAATTAATTTAGGGTTTGTTTTTCGTGGTTATAAATGGATTTTTTCTATTTTGTTTTTGTTATACGGAACGACAGCGGATTTATAGTTGATTTAATGAATTAACTTCGATTAAACTAAATAGTACGAATAATAATTTATCTATACTATATATCCATATATAAAGAAAGTACATCAATTTATGTTGGCTTTTTTCCTTGTATTTTATTTACTATTTTATTGTTTTTTATAACATCACTTAAATTACTAATTAAAAAATAGTTAATCCCATCAAAATAGGAACAACCCCACTACATTACAATATGAACAATATTATATATATAAAATAGAAGATTTTGGGTTAGATGATTTGTTATTTCAATTACAGGGTTTCTATTTAAAGTGAAAGATTTTATCAAGAAAGCATAGTGAAAGATTGGCAGCTGTTAGATGTGGGGCTTAGTGGAAAACATGGGTTGATGAAAATGAAATAGGTGTGTTGATACAATTTTTTTTTTAGGAAGGTGTGTTGATACAGTTGTAAACTACTATCGTGAATGTCTCGTGAGAATTAGCATTTTCCTTTCAATTATACTAGTGAATAATTTTTTTCTATAATAATGCTATATTGTTGATGTGATTGAAAAAGATACAATTTTATATTATATTTGTTATATTGTTGGTGTAATATTTTAAAAAGATGAGTATGTTGTTGCAACTTAGAAATCACAAACGTCTATCCATATAATTTTAAGAGTGAAAACCTAAATCAATCTCTCATAATTTTCTCATGAGCCAATTTAGTTGTTGATAAAAATAAACCCAAATTAGTTTCTGACATTTTCATACTATGGAAGAAAAAAAAAATCCCTCTAATGCAATTAGTTAGGGACTAATTTGTCAACAGTACCAAAATGTCAGAGATTAATTTGGGTGATATTTTTTGTCAGGGATTGAATTGGTTCGAAAAAAATTGTGAGGGATTGATTTTTGTCTTCTTTCTAATTTTAATCAAAATCTATCTAATTTCATAAAAAAAAATAAAAATTGTTCAATATTTCAGGCATTAGCATTATAAAAAGAGCAGATAAACATGTACAAAGTATCCATCTAAACATTAGTAATAATAATATTTTTACATGTTGTAAAAACAACAATAATAATAATAATCTTATTAGTTTTATTTTTGAAATTAATGTAATCAAGTCTGTAAAGCCTACTTATGTCCCACTAGCTTTCTCTATCTATTACGCACTAAGAAAAACATCATTATTTACTAACAATATAATAATGGGAGACACATATGTAAAATACAAATTGTTCTAAAATGAATGTCTCTCTCCCTATTTGATTATAAGCCGTTTGACATTTTCACATATATTACAAAATATAGTTAATTTTGTACTAGAAAGAGAAATTATTAGTGTTTTTACAAAATTATCCCTTATCAATGACATGAGAAAATAGATTAAAAGAATAAAAAGAAGAAACAGAAATAAATGATAAAGGATGTGATAGGAAAAAAAACTATTAATGGGGCATTGGTATTGTAAAGTGACTTATAATAAAACACAATTTGTTTTCAAAGTGACTTATAATAAAATGCGGAGCCTCTAATTAATATTACTTGCATAACTTTCAATTCAATATTTTCTACTTTGCATTTATTAAATACTTTTGATAAGAGTACTTTAGTAAAAACATTTTGCACTCTATTTCATTTATATATTCTTCTTAATATTTCTTAATATGTGTGAAATGGTCACTCATTGTAGGAGAGGGGGAGTAATTTGTAATCTTTGTGTTCAAAATAGTAATTACAAGAATTCTAATTTGTCTGAAAGAATGAAGCATTATAAAATTTTATGCGATAATTTGTGAGAAAAAAATCAGTTATAATTCCTTCAGAATAATAAATAAGTTATAATTTGTACACAATACATGAATATAATAAAAGTTAATATTTACAATCATTTTTGTATTTCTAACTAACATATCAAATGTATCATCACGTCACATGTATGACTCCAAAATACATAATTAATACATGAAAAATAGGAAGAGTGGATTCAAAACTTATGCATGTAGTTGGTTGATGATGTTCTTGGTGACGGATGTGTGTAGTTGGTTTGTAATGTTTTTGGTGATTTATGTGAATGACTCTGATAGTCATCTTTAATAAATGTGAATGAATAAAAAATAATGGTGTATGATTGATCTAATATTCAAAATTAATTTTTTTCAATTTAAATTTAATGATATATTAATTTCGTTTTCATCATTTCTTTAATCGAGGAGAGTGTGTGAGGAGATATTTTAATTAAATATAGAAAAAATTACATTGACCTCTCTTAAGGTCTCTTTAAATGACACTAACATAGAAAAAAAATGTTAATTTTGCAATTAATGAGCAAAACCATCTGTAATATTTAACACCTCTAAAAAAATAGAAAGATTGAAGTCCACATTAAGTAATATTTCTTTTCCATCGTTTAAATCAAATTTTATCCCACCGAGAACCATTAATTTGTTATGAACGAAACCCACTTGGGTTGGTCTGGTGGTATTGGCATGGGACCTGAGAGTGTGCTCCTCTTCGAGATCTCAGGTTCGATTATCTCTATGTCAATTTGGGTAGGCTAATTTAGCTTCTTAATTTTTTTTTTGTTGCGAACGAACTAAGCTTCTAGGATTTTTCAAGCAATTATGTTGATTCATCCATTTAATGACCCGTCTTTTTGTTCTACAGGTAAAGACACTCAACCCTTAACTTTAAGTTTCGTAAAAGTCCCTCCTTTGGTCTGACAATATTGCTCAACAAAATGATAAGATAGTGTGCAAAATCAGATGCGATATGCATGCCATTGCCTCGCGATCTAGAAAGTATTGGGACAACGAGCAAACACTAGCAATCACCTCACAATCCCAACAATTACCCCCCACTATTTGCATTATAGCCAATTTCCAAAATTTCATCAAATCCAAATCATCAATTTTGAGTCACAATTTCAACGATCGTTATAATATTTTTGGTCATTGGTTTTTGTGTGGTTTCACTACCAACTTAGTTGAGATGACAATCACTTTCTTTGTTTTAGAACACAAGTTTATATATTAAAAAAAAAAATCTAAATTCATCAAACATTTTAATTTCAATCGATTAGATTTTCACCTATCAACTAGGTTTTCAATTATTAAAAGGGAAATATAGTTTCTAGGACTTCTTTTACTTTTGTTGAATGTGGGGACACTAAAGTGAACAAACATCAAATTTAGAAACAACATGATATTGCCTTGACCTCAAAGCAACCATATCTTTTGAATGAATGAAAACGGTTGTTTTTCAACTCATTGATCTAGGGATAGGAAGAAAAAAAACTGTTGATAGGCCAGTAGTTTCACATTTCTGTGTATTTCCATGTGTGACATATCACTATCAATTTTATTTCAAAATTATGTATTAATTACATAAACTTTTTTAAAAAAAATGTCACACCTAATATAACATAATATTTCTGACATTGATAGATCGGGTCTCACATTCTTTTACAGCACATGAGAGTTGGAGCATATGTTCCTTTTCTTGTATAATCAGCATTTCTTAATTTGGTCAACACAGCATTTTGAAACATCACAGTTTAATGTCTGCAACAATTATTTTTCTTTACTTGTGCACAAATAAATCTCATTGTTTCCTCCTATATTGTGCCACAGTGAGGACAGTTTCTGCTCTGTCAGAAAAATATTATTTCTTACCTTTCCCTTAAACTTTGCCGGGAAAAGGGATCTAAACTTCTTATTTAGCTAGATTCGTAGTACGATTATTTTATATTGCCTATGTAGATTAAGATACCAAAGTTTTTTTTTATATATAGAATAAAACCATGTTCATATATTGTATTATATGTTGACAAGTGGTATGTTACTAAGCAGAGAATATTGCCATAAAACTGAAGTTATGTCTAGTGAATACTATAGTTTAATTAACAACCGTTTTCTATGTTAATTTAATTAATCAAGTTAATTACCTCAAAAGAAGCTAAATATATGTATGCTAACACCAATATAGATAACAATACACATTTTATGAAGTGGTGAAAAAAAACAAGTGCCAACACAATCTAAAAGTGATGCACTTTTATGTCATGCCTAGGATTTTTATCGGAATAATAAAATTAATATTAGCTGAAGCATTGTTTAGTAATTTAACAGATTTTCTCATAGATCGTAAAGATTTTCACAGAAAAGAAATATATTAATTAATTTTTGTTATCATGATGTCTGAAATTTAGACTATATATAGACATAGGCCCCGTTTGTTTTGAGCTTATGAAAAATAGTTTATGTAAATAAACAAGTTTTTTTTTTAATTTATAAACTCTTATTAACGAAAATTGTATCTTCATAAACGGTTTTTTTTTTATAAACTACCTTAAAAACTTATAAATAATACATAAAAACTTATTTATTTGCATAAGTTGTTTTATATAAGCTCTAAAATAAGTTAATCTAAACGGGCTCATATTCTCAAAACTCAAAAGGCATCTGATCTGATTATAATAAACAAAAAAGGGGAAAAACTAGGTTTTACCATTAACAAACAAAAAATATCATATTGTATCCTGAATAGAATATTTCATATGAAGGTATAATGTTTTTTGGCTATGGTCCAAATGCAAGGTCTGCGGTTCTTCATATGAAATTCTTTTTTTTATGAAAAATCACAGACCTTACATTTGGATCATTTGGTGTAATTATATAAAAACAATTTGCAAAGTCTATAAAAATTAGTGTAAATTAATAATTATTTATAAGTTTTTTTTAATTTAATTTGATACAAAAGCAAATCAATTTATATAATTTTTTTTCTAAGAAAATCCTAGTTAGAGTCATAAAAAAAAGTTTAAACTGAAGCTCGGAAATGAAAAAAAAAAATGCTACTTTGGACTGCAGAGATAAAAAGTAAATAATCTTTTTTGTATATTTTTTCTTTTACAACTCTATCTTGTATGTTACTCTTTCTTGTTTTCTACTCTTTTTAGGATCTACAAGGAACACTTCATTATGTTTTTCTATTTACAATATTTTCATGGGTTAAATATATTTTTATCCCTATAAATATACCAACTTTTCGTTTTAGTTCCTCTAAAATTTTCCTTCAACTTTTAGTCCCTATAAAATTTTCAATCACTACTTTTAGTCCCTAATTTTAATTTAATTTTTGTATTTTTTAATGAAATTGTGCAAAAATGTATAAAATATTCTTAAAAAAATTAGAATTTTTTAACAAAACACAAATTAAATATAAATTTTTAACCTTAAAACATATATTCATATTAAATTCATGTTTTGTTAAAAAATTCTAACTTTTTTTGGGAGAGATTCTTATTATATTATGAATTTTTCTGTAAAATTTTATTCAAAAATATGAATTCTACATATAAGTTTACTTTAAAGGAGGACCAAAAGTGAAAATGGAAAATATTTTAGGGACTAAAAGTTGAAGAAATTTTTTAGAGGGATTAAAACGAAAAGTTGACATATTTATAGGGACCAAAATATATTTAACCCCATTTTTATTATGTCGAAAAGTCATGAAGTTAAACCAGAAAAAGGGGGTCAATGTATACAGCACAAGAATGACAATTGGTAGGGTTTGAATGATACCAAAGTCATCATATAACCGTACTCGTAGTTTTTTTCAATAATTTTTTTAAATGCATCTGGGACTCAAATATGCACATGTATAAATTTTTATAATCCTTCTCGTCTTATTTTTTATTAAAAAAATTGGTATCCAAATGATCGAGTAATTTGAGGGCTCTAATCCCACAATCCACTTGCAAGGGCTCCATTTAAAACCAAAATAAAGTTTTTATCTAGACTAACCAACCAAAATTAGTAGCGCGGAATGAGTCGAACTTGAGACAGACTGAGACCTTGAGATGAGTACATCAAAGATCTCAAGGTCCATCTTTTCTTATATATAAAAATAGTCTTGTAATCACAACTTAGATAATAAAAAATTATAGATAGAATTGATATGCATGAGCATGAGCAGGGTCGTCTTAAACAATTCGGAGGCCCTGCTGTAATTTAAAAAAAATAGAATTAAATTGGAAAAAAAATTAATGTTGGGATCCAAATCCATAATAAATTAATGCTGGTTAAATTGGAGGAGAGTTGGGCTGAAATCCACAATAAATTAGGTCCCAAATTGTTCCCATGAGCTTAACTCATTTGGTAAGGGATAATGCACAATATGTGCAGGGGCCGGGGTTCGAACCCCGGATACCCCACTTATTCATCTTAAAGGTGAATTTCTCTAACTATTAGGCTACTTGACCAAAAAAAAAAAATTAGGTCCCAAATTAAAAATTCCATTAATGCTGGAAAAAATTAAAAAAATAAGCATAAAAATGTGCTTGGAGGGAATTGAACCAACATCATAGAACATGTATATGCACTCCCCAACCGCTAGACCAACTGAAGAAAATAAAATGTTGGGCCCCCAAAAATGTAACATAATATATATTGTATTTCTTTTAATGCCTTTTACATAAAAAAATTTTTTTGGGCCCTCAAAAATTGGAGGCCCTATGCCATGAGCCTGGAAACTCTTGCCGTGGGCCGGTCCTGAGCATGAATTTAAACATGCAATTCTCCACTAATGGACACTTAGCGTGAGTTTTGTAGCTAGTGCTTTAGAATCCAAAAAATAAAATGAAAATAAAAATCATCAAGAACAAAGAGACTCATTTAAAATATCATTAAATATTTTTATACTCATAATTCATATGAAAATTAAACACTACTAAACATGAAAGAGTTCTTTCTTCTCTCCTTCTCAAACCCTAGCCGTCACCTCTTTCTTCTTCTTCTTGTTGTTGGAGGGGTGATTTATGGTCAATTTTGACCCAAAAATCATCTCTTCGAGTTGTTTTTCCTTACATCCTAATTGTATAAGTGATTTCACATATTTTCTGTTTTCTTTCGTTTGTTTTTGTGATTTCGTCGTCTTTGAACGACTCTGTTTGTTTTGATTTCCCGTCTTTGTGCGGTGTTTTTGATTTCCTGTCTTAGTGCGATGTTTATTTGATTCAGGTTGAAAGATTAGCTTTGAGCAAGTGCAGATCCGATCAATGACATTATCTTTGGCGTCGTCAACGTTGCAAATCCGGAGACATGAATATTCCAAAGACTTTAATATAGTCATATTAGTCATATTTGTAGGCATAAGTACTTTGCCGTTTTATGCTATTAACATGGATGCTGTGAGTTTGTTCACATATTCATCTTTTTTTGTTTTTAACGAATTTGGATTTATATTGTATCAATGTACTCCATCAATTCGAGTAAATGAATATCGTTTATTCTGTAAAAGAAAAATAAATAATGAAAGAGTGTATAGAAGTAACTATCCAAAGTTGATATTACAAGCAATGCATCTTAAAATTTGTAACTTCTTTTAAGCAACCCATCTTAAAATTTGTAACTTCTTTCTATTTTGGGACAAAAGAATATCCAAAATCATTCTTACATTATATCTTTTCAGCAATTCTCACGATCAACTCAAAAAAAACTCAAAGATGTAATGATTGAACGTATTTTATTTAAAGATATTTAAAAAAAAACCACTCGAAAGAACCAGTAGCCATCTAAATAAACAATTGTAATGGTTTTGGTTTCAGTTTGCTTTCTCATATTTTATTTATCAAACCACTCGGTGGAAAGAGTCTTCTTCTTCTCCATCCAACCATTACTTTCATTCACCATTTTTCCTAATTAAAACAACCATCAACAAATACTCAAGCTCAAATTTGCAGTAAATCGCTCATTAATAAAAACACAATAATTCAACCCTTAATACATCACAAACCTTCTCCTTTCATTCTCGTTGAGGGATGCAACTGACCTGCTGCATTTAACACCACTGATGCCGTAATAACCCCAGAACCATTGTCTGCTGAATTGAATATCATGCATGTCCGATGACCCAACATAAAAAAATACCATTAAATCAGTGATGGAAGAGAAATTCACCATTAGTGGCGACAGAGATACTGTGCGTGCACTGGTACAGAAACTATAAATTTTGAGGGGGATGCAATTGACTGTTTAGCAGTCTGGAAACGTGTAGCCAAAAACAATATAATTAAAATATAAAAAATAAACTTGACCAAAAATAAAAATATAAAAAAAAGAAGGGTTAAGAGGTCTTTACCCCCTGTAATATAGGTCATTTCTAGTTTTCCCCTCTGTAAAATATTTTTTTTGATTTACCCCCTGTAAAATATTTTTGTTTTGATTTACCCCCCTAATAGGCCAAACAAAAACCAATTTTATTTTTTTTTTCAAGAATTTTTTGTTTTTGTTTGGCCTATTAGGGGGGTAAATCAAAACAAAAATATTTTACAGAGGGTAAATCAAAAAAAATATTTTACAGGGGGGAAAACCAAAAATGACCTATATTACAGGGGGGTAAAGACCTATTAACCCAAAAAAGAATGCAGTAACACTTTGAACCGGTTAACAAGTGAAGCGTTAAGTTATTTTTGCAACGTGGCATCGTGAGCAGGCGTGTGTTGAAGGGAGATTGGTTGAGCGTTTGTGCTTAGCATTTCTCATGGGGAGAGTATTCGTTTTTTTAATAGGAGGCAACTTCATAGGAGGAAGTAAAGACAGAGAAAATAAAATATCAAGTAAGTTAAACTTCAAGTTAGAAGGTTAAAAAGACGGAGTATAAAATAAAAAGAGCGAAGTGGACGAGTTAGTTTCAATATAATTAAGAAGTAGATTTAAGAAAAGTAGTAGGAAGACTTAGTTCCAATCTAATAGAAGAAAGAAAGGGATTAAAAACACAAGATAATCAAATAAGAATGTTAGAATGAAAAGAATATGAAGGGGAGTAGAAGATATGGACGAGTTAATAAGAGAAGACAACGAGTAATTAGTTCTCATTAAATAGAATTGAGTATGATTAAGACTCCTTTATTTTGGAAGTTCGGAAGTAACATTATATTTCAGATAAATAAAATTTGAGAGGCAAACAAACCCGCCAAGGGCGAGATTAAAAGGAAGAACTCACCAAACAACACGCCAGAATGAAATGTAGAAAGCAACGATCCCGCCGTTAAGAGCTTGAAGATGAAACACAGAGTTATTCTAACCTTTCTCGACCTTTGAGATTTGTTTTGCAGGTTTTTAACGAGGCACCCTACTTTCTAAAAATACTTTGTCGTTTTTGTTTGTTATTTTGTTCAGGTGCTACTACAATATCCACGAGAATCTACAAATCGACTCGGCGCCCTAAACGTCAACCTTGTTAAAGGCTCTGACAGGGTAGATTCTACAAATCGACTCGGCGCCCTAAACGTCAACCTTGTCAAAGGCTCTGACGGGGCGTATTCTACAAATCAACCGCCAAAGAGAAAATCAAAACAAGAGAATGGACAAATGAAGTCTCAAAGTCGCCGAACAATGGAAGATAATCTGAGCTGACAAAAATCGTCGGGAAAAACCGAGTCGACAAAAGTCGCCGGGATAATTCGAGCCGACAAAAGTCGCCGAGACATCACGCCAATGTTGATAATCCGAACCGACAAAAGTCACTGGGACATCACGCCAATGTTGATAGTCCGAGCCGACAAAAGTCGCCAGGACATCATACCAATGTTGATAATCCGAGCCGACAAAAGTCACCGGGACATCACACCAATGTTGATAATCCGAGCCGACAATAGTCGTCGGGACATCATGCCATAAACGAAGCTCAATAATCAAAGTCGACGAAGGCTGCCAAGATGCTCAAATCGCCAACGAAATAACAAACTCACCTGTAAGAATTCAACCGGTGAGAATTCCTGAAACAAATTCAGCAAACTCAACCAACACATATGTCTAGGTAGTAGACTCGCAAAAAAGAAAAAAGAAACTTCTCATAACTTGACCTTTAAAAACCACAAATTGATGTAGGAGATTCACCAGCATGCACAATTAAAAAAGTGACAACCACGAGCAACAATACGCTCAAGTGCGCAAGCAAAATTTTCCACAGTCAGAGCCCTAAGGCAATCTACAAGGAAGGTTGCATTTTCAACACATAACACCAAATAAAACACAAATAAACTAAAGCACGTTAAACAACATTCAAAAGGTCACGAAATCTGAACCGTTAGATCTCTCGATAAAACAAAGAGCTTGCCTTGTATTCTTTCGAGTACTCGCCCTTGAGGAATCGCCATAAAAAAGTCAACTCGTCACGATGATACAAACCACTTCACCTTCTCCTAAGGCTCGTGCTTGGGGGGCTATGAGTGGTCAACCTATAAAACAATTCGAATATATATTCCCTGGGGGGCTTCGAAGGAAAAGTGAAATCACCCTAAGGGGACTCTCCAAATTCGGACGAGAAGCATAGCGAAAAATTTTAAGCAATTCAATCACTTTGGCTTGTCCCAAGACTCGTGCTTGGGGGGCTGTGGACAGTCAATATATTCCTAAAGACCTAAAAGAGCTCCAGAAGAGATTTTAGACTCTTTCAGAAGCCTCAGCGCCCTCTAGAAGGGCCATATGGCTCAAGGTGTGTCCTCCCCAGGGCACCGCCTTTACCTGCTTCTAGAAGCCTCTAGAATGCGTCCTAAATACCTAAATACCCTTGTTACTTATTGCCTAAGTAACCATAAATCAAGCTCATAGAGGGCTATAAATACAACCCTTGAGAGCCTTCTCAAGGCATGACATAAACAGTCTAAACCCTATATTCTATTATTGTACTTTTGCAAGTACAGTGGTCTTCTCTGCTCTAGATTTAGAAGATTTTTTGAGTTATATGTAGATCGCAATATTTTAGTGGATGAAATGTGTAGGTTAGGTTTGGGGTCCAGAGGGGATACATGGAGGTGGCATATTCAGTTGTTTGCTTGGGAGGAGCAACATGTTGTAGAGTGTTGTTTTTAGTTAGATAAATTTGTTTTGTAGGATATCGTCTTTTATAACCGAGTGCGGTGTCTTGATCCTAATGAAGGATTTTGTCCGAGGGATCTATCATTGTTTGACTCATGAGATACAAGTTGATCCTTTCCTCTGAAAGGTATTATAGATTCATACTCATTGTTATGTGTATGAGTTGTGTTTACTTGGGGTTTGTATAGTTTGGAAAGGCGACTTATAAGGTTTAATAATTCTTTTTCATTTTATAGAAATCAGGTTATAGAGTTAGAAACAGACAAAAATGAGATAGAAATGGATTAAAAAATAAATTAATTGTGCTATCAACCCCGCCGTAAAAGAAAATGGGTGCAACTCTTTTTATATGTGAAATTTATTAAGGGGTCTTAAATTTTATTTTATTTTAGACAAATTAAGGGGTTTATAATTTTGTGAACTTTCTTTCAGAAAAATTTGTGAACATAGAATTGTGCCTGCGATTTCTTTCTAAAACTTTGAGTCCTTAATTAAACTTCAACAGACATGATTAATATTTTCAATAAAGAAAGATACACATTTTTAATTATGTGAAATTATTATCAATGATACAATATTAATGTTAGTGCCCTTCAAAAATGGAATTATAGTTCTTATTAATGATAGAATTATAGTTCTAGCAACTTAGGTCATTTGACAAAAATATATATAGGTATAGAAGCATAGGATACTTTCTAAACCCAAAAGATGACCCACACAAAATATGGAGAAAAAAGGCACCATCATGCATGCGTTATTAAAATGAAGTTATTCCTCATCCTCATCTTCATCTTCAATACTACTTAAATTAATAAATTATGCTACAGAGATGCATGAACTTACTTTCACCATGCTCATCAATTACCTTAAAACAGCTTCTTTGATAAATTGCCGCCACCATTAATGTTTTATTAGTAGGGTGAGCTGCATATAGTCCATTTTGTATACACGGCTTCTATACTCTATTTAAGGCTGCTTTGACTCATTTATTCATATCATAATTAAAATTGGAATATATGGTCTTATTGGTTGTTCTCTGACTACTACTCCCATCGTTTTTTTTTTATCTTTTGATGTTTTAGTTTTTGTCACAAGTCTTAAGAGTAATTAAAGTATATAAATATTTGTATATTTTGGACTAAAAAGTCTTTGTTTATAATTAAATTCACATGTGATAAGGCAAATGTCACAACTCATTTAATAGTTTTATGGTGTGTGTTTTTCAACAAGGGTAAACTTGAGAAAAAAAATATTAAATATACTAAAACATCAAATATTTTAAAATACAATTGAAGTCTTAAAACATCAAAAGAAAAAAAATAGAGGAAATATCAAATTTTATAACTAAGGGAGGTTGAATCAAACCCTGAAAAAGACCGATTGAGAGATAACTTCCAATAGGAAAAGGTTGATTGGAACGTATCTCTAAATAGATTTGTCTGGCAGGGAGATACGTTCCGATAAATTAGAGGTCTTTTGAACAAACATTATGGGGATTTGGATTTTGTGCTGTAAAAAAAGCACATAGTTTCACACAATTATTCGTAATAGTCATCTGATCTAAAATTGACGTTTAAGATCGTTTCTAGTTGCTTTTGATAATACGTAATCTGAACTGTCTGATCTGAAATCAATGGTTATGATCTAAGACTGTGTAAAACTGTGTGCTTTTTTTTACAACACACAATCCAAATCCACATTATGGATTTATAGAGCAACCTTCTCTTCCTTAACCCCCCACTAGGCCACTGCATAGTATATGGTATATCCATAGACTATAACATAAACCACTAACCACAATTTTGTTTATCACTATTACCAACTATATTTCAATGAATCTGAGTATTTAAATTAATAGGCAGATATTGTTTTCTGCAATTTTTGTCCATTACCTTTTATTTTTATCAAATATTAGATCACTTTCTGTGTAGATTATTATACCCAACCACCAATAATAATTGTCTTCCCTGTCCTTTGCATAATCACCTCTAAATATATATATATTTGCAGACTAATAATGAGATTCCTTATGCGCACTATTTTGGGTCAGGTTTGGATAAGAAATGAATTGCCTAGATATGTAAGGATTGTGTGCAGGTGAATATGATGAATAATAAAGATTTGTACTAAACGTCTCTCAAAAAAAAAAAAGATTTGTACTAAACTAAGGAAGAGGTCACCTATGGATTTTAATTAAAAATAAAATTAACAGCAATATGATTTTAAAATTTTTAATAAAAAACTGACAATTGCATTTTTATTTTTGAAGGTGACAATTGCATATGTAAAATGAAGATATCATCTTTATACTCAAGAAATACACTACAAGTGCTAGATGAAGGTGTTCAACAAAAAATTATATCGATTGGCATGTCTTCTTACTTGGTCATGAAGCTAGATGATGGTATTTATTTAAATTATTGAAATACAAAAAATATAACAAATTAACCAGAATTCAATTGTCTCTTGTTTTGGAATTTAATTAGTTGATTATATGAGATGTGATCCAAACAAATATAGATGAAAGTTAGAGGAGTGCACATACTTAATTTTTAGTCCATTCAATAACAAAGAAATTTATACAACACTTGGTATATTACACTGTATTAATCTTGCATCAATACAAGAAAAAACTTGGATAAACAATATAATACATACATATTATCACCCTTTTCTATCTCTTTCATTTGATAGCAAATCTCTATGAGATTTCTCATTTGAAACATAGAAAGAAAAAAAATCAGTGGAAATAATTAACAGCATAGAATAGCATCTCTTCCTAGATGCTAAAGTAACCAGAAATTAATTAATGTTGAGGAAACTAAGAAACTGCACTGTATCTTCCATTTCCCTTCCTTAGAGCAGAACTTCAGATAGATATGTATGCTGATAGCATAGCATACACTACAGTGATTCAAAAACCCATTTGTTTAGTTCTTCCGATAACACAAGCAGAAAGGTTCTTTGTTTTTTCTCCCTTCACACCAAAACACTTCACTTTTCATACTAACTTTGTTGTTTGTTTCTCAAACACCTCTAGCTTCTGATCCTTTCATGATTCTTAGTCTTTTACAAGAAGTCACAAACATGCTGCAGAAAATAAAGCATAGTTATGTCAGTTTAAAGTTTAAATTCATTTAATTTAATTATTGCTAATTAACCATCAAATTAATTCAAATCAAACAAAAGCATAGAGAGAAAAAAAGGACTTACTCCCAAGGAACATCTCCAACTAACATCCAATCACCATCTTTGTCTTCATATGTAGGTTCATATTCAGATCCTTTATAACCTTCTTTTTCAGAATAATCACCTATGGTTAACTTGAACATGCTTTCCAAAGCTTTGAGAAGTTGTGCATAGCCTCCATAGACCCTCAAATCAATTTTCCTAAGATAAGGAGCTCCATCCAAACTCACTTTCACATAAATCCCAGAAGCCTCAGCCTCCTGCAAACTGTTCTTCCTGTAAGATCTTATTGGTGGCCACCCCACTATCTTAGCCCTGCAAGTCAAAAAAATATTCATCATTAATCAATTAACTCAAAAAATTTCAGATACCAAAATGAAAACATCTTGCAAGTCATGCAACCCTTTATAAGGTAGAAAGAAAAAAGAAGTCATTAAAATTTTGATAATCTTTTGAACTTACTTTGAAGGAGGTGCTGCATCATCAGAAGTTTTTGAACCACTATCCTTTGAAGTTTCAGTCAATGGTCTTTTGTTGGAAATTTTTGCAGGAAGTGCTTTTTGTTCTTCATTTTGTTCTGTCCCTGGAAGTCCTAACCTTAGCTCAGTAGCCTTCATGTTGAGATCATTCTCATATGCAACACTGTTTTCCATCTTTCAAATAATTCAGAATTTCTCTAACAATTGTATAGAAGCAAGCAAGAAAGTCCTTGTAAGTTATGATAATCTTTGTGAGATGTTGAAGAGTTTGAGATATGAGATGTGAGATGAAAATACAAGTATGCAAGGTTGTATTTTATATATGATGATAAAGGAGAAGGTGCAATTAATTTTCTTTGTATTGAATGAATAGATGAATAAATAATGGAGAAAGACAAGGAAAGGTGTCGGTAGAAGGAGTAACAAAGTTGAAAGCAACATGTCCCTACATTTAGAGGACAAAGGTGGGACATAGTTTACCATAAGGAACGGTCAAGATGCTGTTTTGGGAGAGAAATCAGGAGCGTTGGCTTAAAGGAAGAGGAAAGGGAACATGTCCATGTGAAGGACCATTCTCTCTCATACTTGTTTATGCCATGTGTAGGGTTGGTCTCATTTTTTTAATTTCCTCAATGCCTTGTGGGGGCCTCTATACATACATCATTACATGTGAACTTAGTTGTAACTCCTAGAACCACCTCCTCTCAACCTAAAATTAAATATCATTTTTTTATGAAATACATATAGTTGAAAAAATAGTGGATAAACAAAGATGTTAGAATATTAAAAATATTCAATTATTTATTACTTGATATTTAGAAGAGTTATTCTAATATGAGCAGCCTTGAATATGATAGTAAGAATTAAGAAGCATTATAATTTTGAGACAACCTTGAATATGATAAGCATTTATATGCTCTCTTTTTTTCTTTATTAGTTTACCGTCTTTCTTATTTATTTTGTGAATTTACATCTATTTAAAAAACATTTTTCTATTATATTATTTATTACACATTTTTCCATTAACAAATATGGATGACAAGGCCTAATCCGAGTATCCAACCCAACAACTTGAGCATCGCACGCTCATCCCTAAGGCTCAACAGACACCCTCAACCGTATAACTCATCTAGATCACTATGAAAAAATATGATTGTGAGGAGTGACTTCGTTAAAGATAGTTAGCCGAATTTTCCGATTAAGATCAATCATTGACAAGAGTCGATGGAATACTTGCACCAATAACATGGTAAAAAAGAAAGAAAAAAATGATGTATAAGTTTTGTAGAATGATAGATTAATTAATCAATCCAGAGATGTTGAATTAGAAGTACACCCTCCGGTCACTATTATAAGCACTAACATTTTAGATTCATTTATTAACTGATGTATATATTCTTTATTATAGATCACATACATCATTTAATGAATGAATTCAAAATGTTGATTTTTGCTTATAATAGTTATCGGAGGGTGTAATCAATATGATTTTGTGGACACCATGATACTATTGGATGTGATTCAATCCCATTTTCAAAAACTATCTCAAATGTGTGGATATAATGACAATCAATTGACTTTAATCCTACTATTATTCTCTCTTTAAATCATAACCGATTGCTTCCTATGGTTAATGGTCTGTTACATATTTCCAACGGTAAAAAGATATGTTTTATGAGCATTAGTTAGTATTAAGAGAATACTAT
>Ga0315914_1000143_pt1 | contig 68006 bp, 28 predicted proteins | sample MpolenodulesMG_FD_203920 | JGI IMG/M metagenome (GOLD analysis project Ga0315914, IMG submission 203920) | Medicago polymorpha root nodule microbial communities from Los Angeles, California, United States - elongated nodules | ecosystem: Host-associated > Plants > Roots > Nodule | place: USA...
CAGTTTTTACAACTTTTCTGTTATTTCCCATCTTGCTTAAAACAGCTTAGGGAAACACGAGTGAAAAGTGAGGGGAATCATCATTGGGAAACACTGAGTGAGGTGTGTGTATTGATTTCTCTGATTTCTTGAGAATTAAGCAAGATGAATACAAACGGTTTTGGATCAAACATCTTAGTTCTTGATGGCAAGAACTGGGAACGATGGAGTGCTCTGATGAGATCATTGTTTGGCGCGCATGATGTGAGAGATCTTGTACATAATGGGTTTGAAGAACCTCCTGCAAACGCCACAGATGTGCAGAGAACACCTTGCAAAGAAAACAAGAAGAAAGATTGTAAAACTCTCTTCTACATTCAACAAAATGTTGATAATCAACATTTTGAGAAGATTTCAAAAGCAACAAGATCCAAGGAGGCATGGGATATACTGAAGAATTATCATAATGGGGGAGAAAAGGTGAAACAAGTCAAGTTACAGTCATATAGAAGGAAGTATGAAATGATGCAAATGGAAGAAGATCAGAAGGTGAGTGATTACTTCTCTAAAATGACTGAGATTGTGAATTTGATGAAGAATTGTGGTGAAAACATCTCTGATCAGATGGTAGTTGAGAAAGTCTTGAGATCTTTAAGTCAAAAGTTTGATTTCATAGTGGTAGCAATCCAAGAAGCAAAGGATGTGAAGACTATGAAGGTTGAAGAATTGCAGAGTTCTCTTGAAGCACATGAACTTTTGCTAATTGAAAGAAGTTCAGAAAGATCAGTTCAACAAGCTCTTCAGGTTCAAACAACCAAGAAAGAGGGAAATTTTAAGAATTTCAAGAAGGGAAGGGGTAAAACAAACTGGTCAAATTATGGAAAATCCAAAGCTGAGAACAAAACTGAATCTTCCAAAAGAGGAGGTTTTGCTAAAAATCAGAATAAGAAGGATTTTGATAAAAGCAAAGTTCAGTGCTATAATTGTGATAAATTTGGTCATTTTGCTGATGAGTGTTGATTCAAGAAGAATCAAAAGACCAAGGAAGCAAATATTGCTCATGAAGGTGATCCTGATGCAGTTTTGTTAATGGATGCTACATGTGAAGATACGATGAAAGGTGAAGAGTGGTATCTTGATTCTGGGTGTTCTAATCACATGACAGCTCATAGAGAGTGGTTAACAAACTTTGATGCTAGCAAGAAAACTAGTATCAAGTTAGCTGATAACAGGAAACTTGCATCAGAAGGAAGCGACAATATAGTTATGAAGAGCAATTTTGGTGGTAAAGTCATAATTAAAGAATATGTGTTCTATGTTCAAAATATGAAGTGCAATCTGATGAGCATAATAAGAATTGCAGTGAAGATTCTTCATTCAAGCATATATTGCAGGGGACAATTAGAAAACATAAGAAGATGTATATAGATGTTTAAATATATTATGCATGAGAATGACATTTCCAATTTGACCCAAGTGCTCGAGGAAAGCCCGCATACATTTATCTACAACATATTGATGTTAGATAATTTGCAGCTATTAATAATCTTTTGCAATTACTGTCAAAAAAATTGCAATAAAATTTATGAAGCAAATCATGAGATGGTGCCGGTTGCAATTAATAATCTTTTGCAATTACTGTCAAAAAAATTGCAACTAATAAGCCCGCATACATGTTTAAATATTTTTGCAATTGTTGTGAAGATGGTGCCGGTTGTGTATTTGAGGAAAATATGAGTGAGTGCAGAAAAAGAATTCCAAATCATGGTTCATGCTAAATAAATTTAATCAGTTTAATAAACCTTTCTAACATTGCCTTTTCTTCATTGATGACTTTAAACATGCATGTGGAAAGGCTTATTTTTATACCTTGCTAAATGTCTTTGAACATGTTTGTAAATTAAAATCATTTAGGATAGAAAGAAATCAATGTAAAAATTATCAAATCTCTTCCTCAAAAATCCCATGGAAACTTTATTATTTGTCTTCCTTATTCACCGTATGAAAAACCAAAACAGAATTATAAAAATTCAAGAAAGCAAAACTCATGAAATTCATGAGCAGCAAATTCATCCTCAAATTTTCATGTAAGCCAAATTCATCCTCAAATTTTCATATTAGGCCTAATTATAAAAATTTATGCAACAACTAACACACAAAAAGAAACAAATTCACTGTTTTTTTTTATGTATAACAAATTCACTGTTTTCACACATGTATACTAAGAAGAGAACATTATAACATTAACCACATTTTTTTTCGACAGAAATAACATTAACCACGTTGATAACTACAAAATCATACACAAATGAAAACATATAAATGGATGTGGAAACCTATAAATAAATGCTTATCTTTATTTACCTATCACAATTGTCTTTTGAAGCTGTCCGGTGAATCCCACAACCTAATTCTAGAGTTTGCATTAGCACCATTACAAAGGAATCAATGAACCTGTTGAGTACAAAAAATAACAATGAATAGTATAATTGGTGAATCATATTAGTAGAAGCTCCATTGCATCAATGTCTCATTTAATCAGGTACACATGCCCAATATTGTCCTTAAAGACATGATACATAACTACCAATTGTATATGGAAGATGTTAACGAGTGTCCCGGGACATTTTTTAAGCACTTTAAATTTAAAGAATTTAATGAAAAATTGTTTATTCAATGCATTGGAAATTATAATAGTTAACTTTTTAATTGAATAATTACTAAATTTATGATGCTTAAAGAGTGCCTCGGAGCACTCGTTAACTTGAGCCACATTGAAAAGATATTTTAGGATTTCCCCAAATTGGACTTCACCCCTGCTCCTTTAAGATTGCTTTCATATACCAACTTATTACACATAAAACAAAAATATATATTATTTTCAATCTGTCATTCAATAATCTAAAAGAACAAAACCAATGAAAATAAAAGTGTGATACTTACAGTTGTTAACGATTGGAGACCAACCTATGATTCTTGGTTTCCCCTCTATCTATATGGATTTGGATATTGAATCAAATTCTCTGTAAATGGAACAAAATAAAAACGGAGGAAAAATCATCAAACATTGAAACCTTTTCAATTGTGAAAAATAGATACAGAAATAGTATGCACTTACAGAGACTTAAAGGTGAACATTTCTTACTTTGAGGTGAAAGAAATTATAAGAGATGAAGATGGCCTTGAAGTGCTTGAAATGATGAAGACTTTTCTGAACTCAATCTATGAGAATAGCTTCCATGTTTTATCATTTTCGAGAATGATAGAAAAAGAGATGAAGAAATGAAACTGAAAACACAAGAGGTGGTAGAGAAATGGGTTCTAATTATTAGGGTTTGAATTTGAATATTTGGAGAATTTTGAAATTTGGAGGCAGAGTGAAAAGGTGAGAAAGAAAATTGATGTTAGATGAAGAGAGGGGTTTAGCGTTTTTGTTGATTTCTTTGTTCTTTTGAAATGATCTTAGAGCTTGACACTTGAGCATTTTTCCTATTTGTGGTTCCACATTTGTATATTATTAAGATAAGATTAAGATTAAGATAATATTGGTATGATATGTGATTTGCAAAGGAAAAAAATAGAGTATAAGAAAAAGTCCCACATCGGGCACTTAGTACATGGTGAAAGGAAGGGGGGCTTATAAATACAGAAGTACATTACTTCAAAGTGATGGTGGGGCAAGTGACCCATTGCTTGTGTTAAAGTGATGCTTCCTTTTCCTATTACTTTTGATTTTATTTAGTTCAAAGTTTTTTATTTAATTTAGTTTTTGTGTCATGGCATGCTTGGTATACCCTAATTTTCCTATTACTTTTGATTTCCAATTCGGGGTGATCTGTATTGTGAAAGTACCACAAACCGGTATATACGAAATTGTGAATTAAGGACGACTCTTGGCTAAATATTTCCATATATCAGATTTTAAAATTCATACAAAATGAATGGCAATTTTCTAATGCATAGAGTAAATGTTAGTTTGTATGAACACTTCATTTATAGTGTAGATAGTGTTGAAGTCTTGAGTTTGATTCATAGATAAGAGAGGAAAATGGTGATTTGTTCTATGAAAAAAATGAAAGAGAACTTATTCGAAATCAGGGAAGAAAATGTGAGTCTTGTTAATGTCAAATGATAGTGAACAAATAGAAGATATTCAATAGAGGAAGATTATCATGAATCTAAAAGTAGTATTTTACCATCAATTAACTGAAAGATAAAGTTTAATTATGAGGTTTCATGCACTTAGTTCAAATTCAATCAATGTAAAATTTTATCTAGTATTGCAGTCCAAGGAGATAACTTCACTCTGACATACTAATATAAAGAAAGACAAATGGTTTTTATTAGTAACTATGTTCTTCTTTCTCTCGGTAATCTTATCAACGTAAGAGACTTAATTTTGTAATGCGTCTAGGTTAATACGAAGAGGGGCATGTCCCAAACAACTCGTTTAACGACCTTATGGACGCTGAAGGAGTTTTATGTTGGGGATTCAAGGCTTAAAATCATTTAAAAATCATAACCATTAATTCAGTAACATTTGTGTATCAAAAATAAAAGGGATGCAGTTTCACTTTGATCAATTGAATTCGGTTTGTTCATTTTTCAATGAAGATCTGAAATTTCTTCTAGACCAGATGAATTACAACGAGACTTCACTTATGATCGGTTGAACTATGGATGATTTGTGTTTCCAACAAAGATTCGACATTCCTTTTATTTTCATCACTTTTGTATACTACCGCCCAATAATGTGTAACATTCAGTTTGCTGTAAGCAAAACAAATATGCCAGGGACACAAACCAGTTTTGCTGTAAATGCATTATACCGACACTTTATATCAAAGGTGCGTTGGTGTTTGGTCAGTAGTCAGTACTTCATAAATAACAAGTTATGATAATAAGTTGATAACTATACATTATTCCTTTTTTACTGATATCATGTCCATACATGACAAATTATAGTGTTATACAAACAAATTCTGTAACAGCAGAGCAGTACCGATTTCACAATCGAATTTATAACAAGGCTTCATTTTTATCATTTTACTTGTTAAGAGCATGTTTGAGCCTGTGACAATCAACAAAGTAAGCAAAACCAAAACCCTGAAGCCTCTAAAGCCTCACGCACCGTTGTTTCACAACATAGGTTAGTCATCCACACCATTGTCGGAAGGGGACTTGTGGTAGTGGTGTGTGAATATGACGGGGATGGAAGCGGGTTTGCAGAGGTTGATGGTGGTGTTGATGTTGGGAAGAATTGGAGCAGTGCACAAGACGTGGTTCTAGAATTTTTGGCTTATTTGTTCCTTTATGTTTATTTTAGTTTTTAAGTTGGTCTTTTATGTTTTAAAAGTTTTAAGTTGGTCTCTTATGTTTTAAAGGTTTTAAGTTGGTTCAAAACGTTACTCACATTTGAATAAGTTAGTCTCTTCCGTCACTTGACCGTCTAAAGATTTGAGTTGACAATGTGGGTGACGGAATTTAACTTATTTAGAAAATCAGTTTTAAAATATTTTTTTTAATTGTTTTGTTTTATTAAACTCAATATCATGTCGCGGAAGGGTCTAACTTATTCCAACGTGAGTAAAGTTTTGGACCAACTTGAAAGCTTTAAAACGTAAGGACCAACTTAAAAGTTTTAAAACATAAGAGACCAACTTGAAACCTAAAATAAACATAAGGGATCAAACATGCAATTAAGTCAGAATTTTTCTTTTGAGAGGAACAAGATATGGATTATTTGATTGATAAGGACATAGTCCCACATCATGATAATGTTTCACAAGAGGCAAAGTAGTTGAAAGGAAGTCCCATATCGTTAACTTTGGCATGTAAAAGAGAGGTTTTTTTTTTTCTTTCTTAAGAAGCTATATTGGTTGTTATAAAATAAGGGACAATTGTGATTCAAGAGAATATAAGTATTGTTGGTGCAAATAGAGTTAAACAAAGGACATAATGAATTAAGAGAATGTAATATTATTGATTCTGACATTGCAGTCCAAGGGCATTATGTTATTTTAGATATGCACAAACCAAACAAACATAGGATACAATACAATCAGTATTTATTAGATTAACGTCAAATCTAGGAGAGTTCTAGCCCAACAAGAATAATTGTGGTCACAAGAGATTCAATACTATACTCAATTGTTCCCGAAGAGTAATAATAGTTTCTTGTGGCTAGCTTGTACATAAAAAAACATTTAAGGTTAACAAGAGTAGTATATCAAACTGTAGATAAACAAAACAATAAAGATGAAAAGATATATTAACAGGATTGAAGCCTTTGATAATACCGTGATCTATTCATACTCCTACAACATATTTTTTCATACCAAGCTCAAACAATGAAAGAGAAAGGGCTCTGCTAGCTTTCGTTGTGATTTAGAACACCAAAGTAAAGTCAAAAACTCAATCCTAAATAAATATGTTCTGAAAGCTAACTACAAACGACTAATGCAATGATGTCAACCCAACAAACGCAAATTAATGAGGTCCAGTGATGTTAACAAAACAAATGACTAATGCAGGTAAAACATGATCTTTGTATTTGAACATGTGTTTCTTGGGATAAAATAATAAGAATTCCCACAAATACTTGAAGTCCCACATCGAACTTTGGCAAGGATAGAAGAGTTAAAGTGCCTATAAATGTAGCTAGGAATGAAGCTTAAGTATGACCCAAATCTCCATGAATATTATTCGTTCATTCTAGTTTTTTCTGTAGAATATTTAGTTTTGGTAGAAGGTCTGGCAAATGTGTAAACAATTAAACATTTGTCAAATCATTTGGCCAAAAATAAATATTCTACTTAAATCAAATATTAAAATTTTATATCTGTTATTGTTTTCTAGTTTTGAGTTGTTCCTATAGTTGTTTGAAATGGACCGGGTAACACACTCGCTCATTAACTCATTTTTTGGGCCAGGTTGAGCCTCAAAAATAAATTCTACTCTTTACCCAACCAAAAATGCTTATTCCCAAGTTCGTGCGTGAATTAACTCATACTAGTATAAATCTTTGCGTGAGTTAACTCACACTAGTGTAAATCACTGTGTGAGTTAACTCACGCAGATTTAACATGTGAGTTTACTCACGTAAAGGTGGTATTTTGGAATTTCGGTTGAAAATGACCAAAATATATTTGGTAAAGTGCAGAATTCTCAAAAAGTAAGACTAAAAAGCATCACGGTCTTTTTGGCTGAACACATTTAGCCCAATTGAAATAAATATAAAAAGTTAATTAAAAAAACTATTTTGCTATAAGTTTATCTCTTTTATTTTTTTTCATAAATTAACCTAACTGATCTTGGTATGAGTTTACTCCTCATTTTTTGAATTTTCAGGCTAATAATATTGTATTGGTTTAAATTCACATTTCACAGTTTCAAAAAGTTGTAATTTTGGCCCCCTTAAAAAATGGATTATAAGACCCCTAACTTTTGTCCCTCTTTTGAATGGTCGATTTTGACCAAATCAACGCCCATGTGGCAGGTCACTTAACTGACATGGCAGACAACTTTGTATTTATCATTTTAAAAATTAATAGTAATTCCATGCGTGTAATTAGGCAGTTAAAAACAAAAATAAAAAAAGCCACATAAGCATCAGAAATAATTAAATAAATAAGAAAAATAATAATTTCAAATTTAGGAATATCATCTTCAAGAGCAGCCCATCCAAAAATCATCTTAAAAACTAGAAATCATCCATTATAACACACAGACCATCAACAGCCCAAAACATCATCTAAACCCAGCAAAATCTTCAACACCTAAATCCACTAAAATCTTCAACAACCAAAATAGCACCACAAAATCTTCAAACTCAACTCTTTAAACTCAAAATGACGCTGTCCTTTCCCTTTAAAAGGGTTTGGCTTTGAATCCAAACGGTACAATAACAACTAGCCCCCTACAATCAGAACCAACTGGCAAAGGCTTGTGTGTTGTCATGTGGTATGTTCCTCTTTCTCCTTTTATCCTTTTGATACTCAACTTTTATCCCTTTGATACTCAGCTTCAACTTTTGATTTAATTTCATTGTTTTTGTTAGGTTTTGGGTTATGTACAGATAGGTCGCCGGAGAATGAGAGAGACGCCGAAAAGATCACCGGAGAATGAGAGAGGCACCAGAAAGGTTATGGGTCCATTGTGGATTCAGGTTTGCAGATTTTGAGCAAGATTAAAAAATGCTCATGGTGGATTTAGGTTGCGAGGGTTCTGGGTTTTTTTTTGTGTTGTGTTTATTTGGCAGATAAAATATCAATTTTTAGAGGGTTCTGGTTCTGGGTTTGTAGATTGAAAATTGTTGTTCACACACATGTTAAGGCTGAAAAACACCAGTAAAAGACATAAATGCCCCTCGGCAGTTAACTGTCGAGGAATTGAAGAACCGACGACAGTTAACTGCCGAGGATTCCTTCGGCAGTTAACTGCCGATACGATCCTGATACAAATCCAAGCAGAAGCTCTCTCTCATCCGTTATTACTCTCAATCTCTCAAAAATTCTCAAATCTCTCTCAAAATCTCAACCAAATTTATTCAACAAAATCACAAGTAAGTAATCATAGTGCTATTAACTTACATTTTAGTTGTTATAAATGTTTTTCTTTTTAAGATTTTGAGTTTTTAAGTTGATTTTGAGTAGATTTATTTAATTTTTAGTTTTTGAGTAGATTTACATGTTATAATTCATTTTTAGAGTAGATGTAAGTTGATTAATTTTGATAAAATGTTTGCATGATTTTTATGTTATAGTTATGATTTTTAGTGTTTTTTTTTAATTTTAGATTTTGAGTAGATTTTATTTTTTTTTAGTGTTTGAGTAAAGTAGATTTACATGTTATAATTCATTTTTAGAGTAGACGTAAGTTGATTAATTTTGTTAAAATGTCTGCATGATGTTTATGTTATAGTTATGATTTTTAGGGTTTATGTATAATTTGCACTCCAAGTGTTTGATGAAATGTTTGAATGAGTTTTTCATTGATTGTTATTAATTTCTTATTGTGTAGTGTACTTGCAAAAAGTACAATAAGGGATACTAGGGTTTGTATCGTATTCTAAGGTCTTAGACTGGTCATTGGAGAGTGTTCTCAAGGGTGGTATTTATAGCCTTCTATGAGATTGGGTTTTGGTTGCTTAGTCTCCAAGCAATAGGGGTATTTGTGTATTTTGGGCGGTTTCTAGAAGATTCTAAAGACTGATTGAGGCGGCGCCCTGGATAAGGCGTGCCCAAGGCCCTAAAGCCCTTTTGGAGGGTGGTAAGGCCTTTTTAAGGGGTCTAAAAGCCCTTTTGGAGGTCTTTCAGGTCCTTAGGAAGATTATGACGGTCCATGTAGATTTGAAAAAATGGCCGATATGTTCGACGTTCATGCACAATTCAACGGTGGAGAACCTCAGAGGTTGAAGGTTCGGCACCTTGGTGTCACAGAGGTATCAAGGATCAACTGAATGAATTCAACCAAGGAGTCAACCCCGGAGACACAAGGAGAGTGGAATACGTTCGGTGTAAACATCCAACGCTCGACGATGGGAGAAAATCATTCAGTTGGGTGAACGAACAACGACAACGTGAGGAGCATGTTTTGGGAGCACAACATGTCTAGTGGATCGATATGCGTGTAACGTTGCTGAGATCAACTGAAGATATTATCAAAATCTTCATTCCGCTAGAAGATCGTGATTAGGTAGGGAATGCACCTTCCAACTACAACAATTGTCTTACTTTGAAATGGGGTAATTCAAACTTGTTAAACGGCAGTTCTCAAGCATTCACCCGGCAGTTCCATTGTTCCTTTCAAAATATTAAATTCTTGTTTGTTTGGTTTAGATAATCGTATTGAAGTGTCACGGAATGCACCTCATTCTTGTGACACTTGAATACCATCATCTAAACCAAACTAACAAGAATTTTATCTTTTGAATGGAACAATAGAACTTCCGGGTGAATGCTTGAGAGCTGCTGTTTAGCAAGTTTGAATTTACCCCATTTCAGAGGTAAGATAATTGTTGTAGTTGGAAAGGTCTACCTGAATGTAATGTAATGATAGGACATATTTAGAAACTTTATGTAATGTAATGTAACTTTTATACGAATTTATTCAATACCAGCTTTATTCGAAATTATTCAATACGTAACTTTATTTGAAATTATTCAATACACGATTTTATCCGAAATTGTTGCAACACTGGAATACCTAGTTTCTCCAAGTGCCTCTGAAGCCCATAGACATGGTGTTCGCTGCCGACCAGTGCAACCACATGTCAAATTGGACATAAATTAATTTTCATAGATACTAGATTCTAGGTTATTTTTCAAATTATGTCCATGGTTTGGATTTTGAATACAAATTGCTTTCTATCCAACTTATTGGCATAGCCATAGTAAAGATAAATTTCTTCTTATAGCAGTCAACATTATTCTTGTGGATCTATTAATCATAATGGACGTCAATTAATAGTTATTTAAGTTAAGAATTAACCCAAGGTCATCTTAGGAAAAAGTTGTTACAATTAAAATGCAGTTAAGTTCAACCTAGACCTAAATTTGTATTTAAGACTCAAAATTTATAACAAGATTTAATAAAGATTTTGTTTTGTACAAATCTTTTAGTAGAAGTTTAAGCAAAATATCTCTCGACTCAAAGTATATGGGAGAAAACATATCCTTGGTAATTGGTATTTGGTACATGGTGATTGAGCCATGCTGAGGCAGCCTTTTTCTCCTAGACCGTTGGCATATAACAGTCTAGAAGAAAAAGTAGTGGAGTAGTTGGGCTGGTCACAGTGTCTTGCCTAACAATTTCAAAAAATTTGTCAGTTGAACTATGATTTGTGAACCTCTTATTACCGTTTTCTGGTTTGAGCTGTTTTACTCTTGATTTTTGAAAATAGTATCTTCGATATGTTGCCTGTTACACCATCTATACTGTGATTCATGTGTTTCTTCTTGATCATTTACCAATCTTCAAATTACATCTATTATTATTGGAAACTATTCTTTCTTTCTATAATTGCTGGTAAGCTTCTAAACATATATTTTCATGTACTTCTATCTATATATTTCCAATGTTTGCCACAAATTCTATAACAACCATTCCAATCATATAACATATAGCTACTGCCAATACATGTTGCAACCAAGAGTTGTTAACAATTTCCAAAGCTATAGAACCACCCAAATACACTTTGAACTCAACTGTTGATGATCCTACTTCATGTAATCTAACTGCAGTCATACCAAACAATTCAGTAACCATTGATGATTCCAGTACAATATCTACAACTCGTAAAAAATAAATCATTATAAAACAATGTAGAAATATACTAAAAGTATCAGAGATTGCTAACAGCCTCAATTAAAAACATTAGACATCAAGCCAAATGCATAATGGTATGAACCCAATGAGAAATAACTTGTGCGCATTTTAGGCATCCAACACATTTGGAGATGAAGCATGATGAAGAAAAATTCTTATAGCCATTCTTGGTTTTACATACGGTGGCAAACTTTGGAGAATTCTAGTCCAACAAAAATCATTATCAAGTAGAAATGAAATTGTCACAGGGGACTCAATGCTATGTTCAGTTCTATAGTCTGCTGTTCCCAAACAGTTGAAGTTGTAAATCTTGCAGGGATCTTCATTGTAATGTAAGACCAAATTCTTGTAGTTTTTCCAACATTCACGATGTGACTCTTTTCTTAAGTTATTGGATTTAAGTCAGTGAGAGAACTTTCCCACTAAAATCGATCCTTACCAAAATGTTATTTTCTTAAAAACATTTGTATAATGGTATCTGATTGGATGACTATGTTAAAAAGTTGTTCGTCAAGACTGCATAGATAATCTTAAAATCTACATGTTTGGTGCAAATATTGAATCTATAAAGAAATCCCACATCATGATAGTATTTTTTTTTAATACAAATGCTTGAAGTCCCACATCGAAACTTTGGCAAGCAAAGAGAGTTAAAGAGGCTATAAATAAGTAGCTTATAATTAATTTGTAAATAGGAAAACGATTTGTAACCCATAAACACTTCCTAAATCAAAGGTAGTGTACGAAGTGGTAGTGTTTATTTTTGGCTTAATAGTAGTTTTGGCCCCTTAACTTTTATGAAGTTGTGATTTTGGTCCTCTAAGAAAGAAAAAAAATTACAAAACTATCTCAAATGTGGCACCTCATTTAGGGTGCCATGTCAGCGTAGACCAAGTCAAAATTGGTTTTGGGTGCCAAAACTGCCATAGATGCAAAATCTAAGGGGCGGTTTTGTAGTTATTTTTTTAGGGGGCCAAAATCGTAACTTTAAAAAAATTAGAGGGTTAAAACTGCTATTAAACTTTTATTTTTTTCAGTCCCGTTGAACTGGTAGAATTTCTCACCACTTATTCACGGCATTATATTTAAATGCTCAGTGGTTTATTGAAATTCAACCGTTGAACATGAGGAAAAATGGTAAAAATTTCCTAAATCAGATTTAAACTTTGTGTTATAACTGTATTGTGGTTTGAGCTGTTTTTATTAAATCGGCTTAAATATGTTATCTCCTTTATTATTTTGGTTTAAATCCTTGCTTTGTTGACATGTCCATTTCTCTAATTATGAAACTTGATGTCTACCAAAAATACAATCTTACTCTTTAATTTTTGACACGTCATTAAAATTATATCTTTTGCTTCAATCTTCTCCTATTTTCTTTCTCTTAAAAACAAATTAAAACAAACTTATTTGATAAAACACACTAATTTAATCTTTTTTAAATAATGAAGAAACTTAATCTTAATCACAATACAAACTTAATCTTAACCCAATTCAAAACAAATTTTCCTATAATTAAACTTCTAAATATCGAAAGAGTTAAAAACAATTTACAATCTATTATCTTTCTCTATTTATGAAGGTTAATGATCAGGAAAAAATACAATTTTACCTTATCTTAATATTTTGACACCTAAGCATATATTTACATTTTTGTGTCTTTTGTGAAAAAGATCATATTTAACTGAGAGAGAAAATAATTTTTAAAAGAAAATTCATTTTATATTGATGTATATAAACAAACTAAATTATTTAAAAAAATGTTTTTATTACGATAAACAAACACAAATATATTATGATTTTTTTATAAAAATTTAAAAAAATCACTAAATTATTGAATTTCAATATTATTTTTATTTTAATTCGTAACAAACAAGTCCTACGGGTTTTTTGGTGGTGGCCGGGGTTTGAACTCCGGACCTTACGTATATTATGCATTGCCCTACCAGTTTGCTATAACTTAAAAAAAAAAAAAAAACTTTAAAGAGCATTGTACTTATTTATTATAATCTTTTAAAAAATCAGGTTCATCAAACAAAAAATCTAAAAGTAAAATCATATTAAATAAAAAGAAATAGATAAAGAAAATGCAGTAGACCTGACTCAGGTAGAATCCAAAACGGGGATATAACATATTAAACTAGATCATGTGGATTAACCCTAATTTATCGTAATTTTTTTCACTAACCACGATCGCAACCCGACGAATCTGTATACGGGTGTGAAACTAGGTTAGAGAAAAATATGAAAAGTGAACATCTGCGAAGAACAATTAATGGATCGACCGTAAACACGATATAAAGATCCAAGTGCCAACAAATCCTTGAACAAATCAGCAACAATAAAAGCTCTTTCGAGCTTGAAGAACTAGAGCGTAGGCAAACAAGACACCTTAAAACCTGCAGATCTCAACATATTGGAAACAACAGAGAATTAAAGAAGTCGGGTCACCATGTCATATTATAAAATAATATTTTTTATTGTTGTAGATGATTAGTTATTATATCTTTTAGAAATATGACTATAAAAAATACTAAAAAAATGAAATTAAGATGGTGGAATATCACATAGGAGAAGGCTCATCAGAAGAAGACAAACCTGCTCCAAAAAGATCCAAGAGCAAAAGATAGACATATCCGTCAGGCTCGATACATAAATCACGCGCTGAATAGGAGACAACCTATTTTCATTGGGATTGAGACGTAAAACAAGCGTTGAATGGAGACAACCCATCTTTTTATTTTTCCAAATTTATTTTCCTTTTCAATAAGCTAAGCTGAGATTTCCTTTCTGATCAATTTCATTTTTTTTTTCACTTACTAATCCTCAAGTTTTATCATATAAAATTTTATTTATTTGCATTTACATTTATAACCTTTCCTTTTATACTTTAATTTGTTTTAGTCTTAGAAAGTCATTTCTGAACACTTACACCGGAGGCTAGTTTACACTTACATTCAAGAGTCTATGAGAGATTGGGGTCTAATCGCTTTGTGCAACTAAAGTGGTAGCTAAAGTCCTCGCTGATTGACTAAAGCATGTTCTAAATAAGTATATCTCTGATAACCAGTCAGCATTTATCCCCGACAAATCCATCTTGGACCATGCCAGCCATTGCAATTGTCCACTACATGAAGACAAAGTCCAAAGGAAAGAAATATGATGCGGTGCTTAAGCTCGACATTAGCAAGGCCTATGATCGTATAGTTTGGGAGTATCTTCATGATATTATGATAAGGATGGGTTTCTCAGAGCAATGGGTTAAATGCATCATGTTGTATGTTGAGATGGTTGACGAATTGGTACTTATCAATGGTGCCGCAGTTGGTCCTATTGTGCCTGGTAGAGGTCTTCGGCAAGGAGACCCACTCTCACCGTACCTATTCATCTTATGCGCGGAAGGTTTGTTGGCTCTCATCAGAAGAGTATAAGGGCAAGGAATTCTGCATGGTATTAGGATTTGCACTGATTATCTCTCACCTACTCTTTGCTGATGGCTGTGTTTTTGTTCTTCAAAGGCTCTATTAGTGAAGCAAATGTCATGAAAAATATCCTAGCCTCATACGAAGCTACGTTTGGTCAAGCTATCAATTCTCAAAAGTCAGAGATATTATGCAGCAAAAACACACCCCCAGAGGTGACAACCGAACCGATATACCTAACATTATGGGAGTGAGGCAAGTGTTAGTGACAGGAAAATACTTGGGGGGAGGGGGTCCCATCCTTGGTAGGGAGAAGCAAAAATTCAACCTTTAAGTTCATAAAGGATCGGATTTGGAACAAAATTAATTCATGGAGCAGCCGCTGCCTCTCGCAAGCAGGATGAGAGGTACTGGCAAAGTCAGTACTACAGTCTATTCCCTCTTATTTGATGAGTACCTTCTTGCTACCGAATTCTCTGATAAATGAAATTGAAAAGATGTTTAATGCATTTCGGTGGGGATATGGAAATGGAAGCAGAAGAGGTATGCATTGATTGTCGCGGGAGCGACTCACAGTTGCAAAAGGGCTCGGAGGCATGGGTTTCAAAATTCTCAAAGCTTAATATGGCAATTTTAGGGAAGCAGACATGGAAGATACTCACATAACCTGGATCTTTAATCACTAGATTACTCAAAGCTAGATACTTCCCCAGTAGTGATTATTTTGCTGCAGGCGCGGGACACAACCCAAGTTTCATTTGGCGGAGTATTTGGAGCGTTAAGCCACTGCTGCAAAGTGGATTCAGATGGAAAATTGGAACAGGAACCAACATATCAATTTGGGATCCATTTTGGATTCGAGGTGGGCACTCTATCCCGCCACCTCCAATAATGACCCCTGGTATCCTGTCACCTAATGCAGCCCAACACAAATCCATTCCCTCAAATCAATCAATCATGTTTATGCATCCATTTATAGAAAATGTCGTTGATGTCTCTCGACTGGGATGTTGAGTCTCATTCCATCACCCGTCTTGATCATATTAGAGAGAGAAACAATAACCGTAACTGTTATTGCAAACTGTTTGGGTCGCAGAAAGGATTCAATCATATCATAATCCTCAAGGCTGCGATTCAGAATTGTGGAAGTAATGCGACTTGAGTTTCAGAATATATATATGCTTTGAGAACTTATAATTACATCATATGTTGTGATTGATTTGTTTCTTCATAAACCTAACTTCATATTACATGTATCTATTCTATATTCTAATTACATAGATACTAATTACACTTTAAGCATATATTATTATATACATCTATCTATTTTTGTTTCCAATGTTGGCCACAAATTCTACAACAACCCTTCCAATCATATACCATGTAGCTGCTACCAACATATATTGCAACCAGGAGCTGTTAACAATGTCCAAAGCTAGAGAACCTCCCCAATGCTCTTTCAACTCAATTGTAGATGATCCAACTTCATGTAACCTAACTGCAGCCATACCGAACAATGAAGTAACCACAGGCAATCCCCATCTAATTGGACTATTTTCATTCTCATATGTTTCAATATGACTTCTTTTTCTTTGTTTCATTCCTTTAGAAAATGTAGGCTTCTCAATTGGTGCAGTAGTAGTACTAGTTGAAGAAGGAAGAACAACAGTTGATGGAGTCCAATATTCCTCCGGATGAGTGGAATTTAAGGGGGTTGTATGTTTGGTTTTTTGTGTATCTCTTAATTTTCTCTTTGCAGCTGCATCTCTTAGCTTACTAAGATTTGGATCAGTTGGATCAGGTAGTAATTTCTGCGCAACTTTTGTCATGCTTTTGTTATCACTTGCTCTATTTGGTTGCCAATATAACCAATTGGAAATTGATCTAATTGCTTGAATTGCTGACATTCTTGATTCTCTTTGGAGGTCTGTTTCCTGAAAAGCGAGGTTCTTTTGTTAATTCACAATGAAATAATGAAGAATACAAGCTTTAAAGATTAAGGGCTTGTTTGGATTTGCTTATGTGAGCTTAGGGAAATATTTAATGCATGTTTATAAGTTTCTTTCAGCTTATTTCCATTAGCTCTTTAGGATCACTTATGACTACTCTTTATAGCTTATATGAAAACTGACTTTTTACCTTTTGTTTTAGAAATAACTTACATATAAGCATTTAATTAAGTTGTTTATCCAAACAAAGCCTAAGCATAAAAGAGTGGTCCAATGTGAAAGTATAAGTTAAAAGTGAGTTTATGGTGAAATGATTTATGCTCAGATTGAGATGCATTATCGTGAAAGTGAGTTGAACAATACATTTGAATATATAAAACACATTCGAACTTTGAAGGCAAAAGCTAAAAATCTTATAGCTTCAAGTTATAATCAACTTTAGAGGAAAAACCAATTTTAATTGTGAGCCTTCGAACATACTAAAATCAATGTTAAGTTTTCATAATCACTTTTGACTCTCCCAAAAGTGAATCCAAAAATTCACTAACCTGAGAATACTTGGAAGCTTTTTGCATTGTCTCTTGAAATCTAGTCTGAAACTTCTCCACATCTACAAATATGTTTGAGACACGAGCACCTGCTGTATGACTTGCACCTACTCTCACATTGCCACGCGGCTGCTTCGACATCAAGAACTCTAAAGCAGCAAGGTTGGATCTCTCGACAACTCTAGTTTGTTCAAAATCAGAAAAATGATGTTTCATTAGATGTAAAAAAAAAAAATCAATTATTCAATGCATATACAAGGTTGCAATTTAAAAAGATTTCATGTCTATGCGACAGCAATTGAGGCCGTATTTGACTGCAATTCTCAAAAATATCAAAGAGCGCTCCATGACCAAAATATAAGTAACTCACAAGATATGAAGCCAAGTACAGAATGGTTTATACACAGACGCACACACGCGCACTTACGAAATGCAGTTGACAGGACAAGCTTGAATTGCCTCATCAATTTTGGGTTCAGAATCAGCCCATTGAGAAACAACCCTTGCTCTTCCATAAACTGATTCTATAGCAAAAGTCTTTTCAGCTAACAAAGCACATTTGAGGCATCCAACACATTTTACTTCATCAACAAATATAGCTCGCTGTTCACTTTGTGAACCACACCAAACTGAATACAATGGTCTTCCAGTGAAGCCTTTGAATTCTGTGATCTTTGCATGCTCCTGCACCACATTTTGTCATACTATAAGCAACCAAACCAAAAACAAATAAGAATTCAATTAGAGGAAAAATCTTATAGTTTTTTCCAACTTTAATTCTTAGTTACAAGCAGAATATAGTTTTATTAATCTCTTAACCAATGTCTTGGATATGAGTCGTGCGAGAACTTTCCCTGTTAAATCGATCCATCCGACAAGACTCTTCTATACATAGTCATCTAATATGTACTCATCATAATGTTATTTTGTTATAAAAATTTGTATAATGATATCTGCTTGGATGACTGTGTTAAAATGATTTTCATTATGAGTACATAGATAGTCCTAAAACTACAGCTTTTGTACAAATATTGAATGTATAGAAATTGATCTGTTACTTTTTTCTGTTTTTTAATTTCTGTTTTTACTTGCTCTTTTCAACTGCCAATTATGCAAACTATTATATTAAATAACACTACTGTCATACTAAATAGCATAAATCTTGTATTAATGTCATAAGTACAAAACTAGTACTATCTTTTAATCTTAAATTATAGACTAGAATTAGATACAAAAGCTTAACAAAAGCACAAATTTGGTTCTAAATTGCAATCGCTGTTGTAATTATACTGTGAAACATAATATTGCGGTAAAATATAAGTAAACACGGCTGATGTAGTCGCAATTGTGGTTGCTATACCAGGCCGTACCAGAATCGTTTGAGATTGTACAATCTCACAATTTCAGCAAAAAACAATTCTGGTGCACGATAGATCGGAAGAGGTTACTGAGATCGTAAAATTGTATAATCTTAGGACTACGATTTATGCGCAACAATCTCGACAGCAGTGACAAAGAACTTTAAAACATTTATATTAGGCGGCAATTGAAGTTGCTGACCGTAATTTAGAACTAAAAATTGACAACAAAAGTACATCACAGCATACATGAAATGAGTAATAGATTGAACTTAATCATTCTCCACAATTTTAAACCAAATAGAACGAAAATAAGAGAAATTAATTAACCTTATCATAGGCAAAACGAGCAAATGGATCAGAAAGAATGGCATAAGCATCATTAAGAATGATAGCCATATCATGACCAGAAGGACCAGCAATATCTGGATGACATCGTTTCTGAAGAGATCGATACGCCGTCTTGATCTGTGACTGATCACATGAACTATCAATTCCTAGAAGATCATACAAGTCAAAATCCAACATGGATGCTGAAAAACTTGATGATGATGCTTTACATGTAAGAGTAGAGAAGTTTGATTTAGAAAAACAAGACTTGTTTTGGAAATTTGAGGTTTTTGGAGTGAAGAAAGGAAGAGATGTAGATGTAACAGTAGACATGTTTATGGTTTGAGTTTGAGAACAAGGTGTGGCAGCAAGGGGATAAGACATCATCGTATACGTACGTTAGAGAATTTCATAAAGCAAGGCTTGTATATATTATCATGAGATGTCCCACAAACACAACAACCATGCAAAGATATTTTTGGTGAAGAAAAATCTAACTTTTCCTCACAATGACGTAACATAGCCAAAGATATTTTTGTTCCCACTACTTTGGAGTTGGAAAATGCTCAATTTTACAAACAAAGGCAATGTAAAAAGTTAACTATTTTACAAAAGCAAAATGTCCCCTTCTAAAACTTTTTCACATTTATCTAATCTAATCCAATCCCATAAATATGATACCACTTTTTTAGTTCTTAAAATATCTTACAAATATTTATCCGATATGATTTTTTTTTAGCTTGTACTTGATATAATTTATAGTTACAAAATAGAAAAAATACATCAATATTGATGTATTTTTTTTTATAATAAAAAGTAACTTACAATCTCATTTAAATTCCAAAATACTCACTCCAATCTCAATTATAAGTAACATTTCAATTTTTAAATTCATTGAATAATTATTGTTTTTGATAGTTATTCAATAAATCTAGAAAATGAGTCTTTGTTTATAATTGAAATCGGATGAAGTAAAGAATCATTTTATACGGAGGATAAACTAGAGACTAAGGGCCATTTTGTTTTGGGTTTTTTTTTTAAGAAAAAAATCTTTTTTTTTAACAAAAAATCATTTCTATCATTTTAATATCTACTTGCAACTAGTTGCCACTGAGCATGTGATTCTACAAATTTGATATACAGTCATTGACATTTTCAATTCATCAATTATTTCTAAATGTTAATATTTGTGTGGATGAATCAATTGACATTTGGCAATACTTTCTCTAAGGTCCTATGTGTTAATACTTTCTCTATGTGTTCTCGACCTCCTTTACTTGTATAAGAATCAATATTAGCACACTCCTAAATCAATTCATTTGATTTTAAACTCGGTATCCCAACAAATTCCGGTTATCAATCTCATCGTTCACTAACAAAACCGAACTGTTGCTAGTGCATAGCTCTATTGGAATTAGTACACATATTGTTGGCACTAAGGACGGAGTCAAAAATTTAAAGTTATGAGGAACGAGTATTAGAAACATAATTTAATTTAAAGATAACTGTTTAAATATAAAAGGTATATAAAAAACCCTAAAATAACATATTCTTGTCTGTTAAAGACATTATTACTATATTTAGAATGAAAGCCATTAATCGGTAACTATATGGACTATATTCAGTTTTAGTCATTATCTGCATTTATATGGAATATATATTTTGAGGATTGAAAATATTCATTTTATGAAAAAGTTTTTAAATTAGAGTCTATTCTTATAAACTTTAATATTATGGACAACTAAAATTGCAATTAAAATTTAATAGGGATAAATTTGAAAGCCTGTGATTTTAGAGGGATTAAAAGCATATTTAACCCCAATATTATGTATCTAGCTTTGACTTTACTTACCTCCTGATTAACTTCAGATCACCATGGCTCCTTTAGGCTGAAAACCGGAAGATTAACACACACAAAAATATTACTAAAAAGAAAAACTTGTGCGCGAGTGTGATAAACATAAGATTTTTGTCACAAGCGAATATAAGTGATAATACATTAATGACTAAATTATATTTTTATCCACTAAATTTTTTTTAGGTTTTAATTTGCTCTTTTTTTATTTGTTTTAAATTAGTCTTTTATTTTGCAAAGTTATATCATTGTGGTTCATTCCATTTACAATGTGTTACGAAGTGGGCCATCCCTAAAAAAAAATGTGTTACGAAGTGGACTAGAAATATTTTATGAAATAGGACATAATTTAAGATAATATAAAGTATAAAACTAATTGTATTAGTTACCAATTAATCTACTAACATGGTAAAAAAATAAAAAATTTGGTAAAAAAAAAAAAGCATTTTAATTAGATTAATTGGAGGTAGCGTGGTCTAATATATATTTTGCCAAACATTTTAATATAGTATAGTTGTAGTATATTAAAATGTGTGTGTGGGTGGGTGGGGGACCATGGTCTAATACATATTTTTCTAAACATTTTAATTTACAATGGTTGTAGTAAATAAAAAAAATTATTAAAATGTGTGTGTTGGGGAGACCATGGCCTCTAAAGGCCCCCGGTCCCTCCACCACTGATTGGCACCGTGGGATTCGAAACTAAGATGTGAGAATAAGTGAAATATTTAGTGTTTATTAAATATGGAATAATTTAAAGATGGAAAGTGCAAATAATGCAAAGGAATGTTTACTCTAGAATAAGAGTAATAATAGGAAGAAAAATACATGAGAGGTTTATAATTGTTTGAAGTATTGTTCACTCAATTTTTAGCATGTACATTACTATAACATGTTCAGAAGTTTTGTATTTTAGATATCACAATAAAACAAGTAGAGTGTAACAAAGTGGGTTTATTAATTAGAAGTTCATCTTTCTTCTTAGACATTTTTCATACAAGTTTACTGTTCTAGCTACATTTTCGTGTGTTCAACTTTAGTGAAGCCTATTTATATTATTCTATTAGAAGTCTATATTTTCCGCTGCTACTCAACAATTGGTATCAGAGCTAAAGTTGAGTAGTAACATAGGTCATTTCCGGTTTTCCCCCCTGTAAAATATTTTTTTTGAATTTCGTCCTTATAATTTAAAGATTTTTTGGTTTTGGACCTTCATGGAAAATTTCACCCCTGTAATTTGAGCAAATTTAGGTTTACTCCCTTGTAATTTGAGAAAATTTCGGTTTACCCCCTTTTAATTTGAGCAAATTTCGGTTTACCCCCTGCCATATCTTCGATTTTGTACAGTCAAAATTCATGAAGGTCCAAAACCAAAAACCTTCAAATTACAAGGACGAAATCCAAAAAATATATTTTACAGAGGGTAAAACTGGAAATGACCTATATTACATGGGGTAAAACACTATTAACTCAATAAAAAATTATACACTTGGCAAAGGTCAAATAAGGGATTCATGCATTTCATCTGAAAAATTCATCCAATACTTTTCCATTCTTTTGCTACAAGGAACACTTTGTATTAGCTAGAGTAGTATATAAATACATTCTTATCAAAATCCCGATTAAGTTTACGATTTCATTAAGCCTCACCGGTCTAGTTCGTATATAGAATCCCGATTTAGTGTAATGGACTTGGACGCTTGGCCCGAAACTAGTGTCAAGAAACTTAATTTTTGTTACCTCTTTCTAAACACACCCCCTTTTCTCCAAAAAAATAACCCATTTATTCAAACCAAATTCACATTTTTTTCCTCAAAAAATACCCATGTTCTAGTATTAGAGTGAATATAAAATTTAAGTATTATTATTTATTTTATTTTATGTAGGATCCTTTGATCTTTGTTGCAATTTTATGATTTACGATCTCGTTATTTCCTTTCGATTCTACAAAATTAACTGGGTAAATTCTTCAATATAGATTGTGATCTTATGTATTACTATCTTACCACCCTCTCTCAATTCACGCAAGAGTACGATCTAGATAGGTTGTATCAGTATTGTTCAGTAAATGTAGCATTGGCATTAGGATAAATTATTAACGAGTTCAACGGTTAAAAAAATTGATAATGCTTTCGTGGTATGAAATGAATTCAAAGGCTACATGAAAATTTACATGTCTATCTTTAACTTACCCATATCATATTCTAGTGCTTGTAGAATCATTTCAACCTCATCAAAATTTAGAACAGGACAATTAGAGAGCAACCATTTCATTGATTCTCACTTTTCTTCTGCATGTGGCCTCTTCAACTTTCCTGGTATCTTCCACATAATTGACCTTCCCACATTCAGCAAATCTCCTACAAATGAAGATCATTCATTACCATAATTACTCTTCCATAGCTAAACCCCATACATTCTTTTGAGCTCACACCACTTTTCAGTCCTCCATTACTTGTGGTAGAAGTATGAATCCTATGGAGGACGAGAACGCAGTGCCGACTCAAAAGAATGCGGTGTTAGCTCTGGTAGAGCCTCATGAGATGGATGATGTTTTTTTTGTAGAATATTTTACTGAACGTATTTTAAATTCATATAATTTGTTTGCTTATGGTTTTAGTAAGTTTATGCAAGAGGGTTATAGTGGATAGCACTTGTGTGCCATAATGGTATATACCATTGCCCCCCTTTTAAAAAATATATCAAATAAAGCATTTATAAAGTAACATTGATAGGTGGCACACTCTAATTGGCCAATAGTATATACCATTGGTACCTCAATGGTTCACAAGTGGAATACATAGTGTTGGATATGGCTCCTTGGAAAAATAGGGATTCGTGTGGTTTGAGTCGTTTGTTAGAAATATTGGATGAGACTTTGGTAGTAGTATGGTTTTAAAGGGTCATAGGGATAACAAGAGAACGGTAGGAGGAAAAATGAAAGAATACAAGACTTGTCTGGGAGTGTTAAGTACGTGGTTGTGATTATTATTCTTATTTGTGTCGGATAAATTAACCACAATTTTTCAATTAATGGTCAAAGTCTAACTAATGAATAATTTTAGAGCAAGATTTGTATGATCACAACGATTAATTTAAACTATCTAGACACACACAAATGAAAAAAAAGGTATACAGAAAAAAAGATCAATTTTATTATTGTTTATTGAAATGATTAAATAATGTGCATTTTTGTAAATGTGCTTGAATAACTTAAAATTTGTAATTTGTACATGAGTTATTCGTGATTTTAAGGTTAATAGGAGTACTATTGTCCCCCGTAAATGAGTTAAATAAGTTTTTTTTTTATGTCTATAATTATTTCTAATTTCACTTTTAGTCGCTATAAAAGTTTTTAGCAAATATCTTGTTCTCCAAATGTTTTGGGTCACAACTTTTGATCTTTATTTATAAGTCAATTCATGTGTGTCCTTCATATTTTTTAATGGAGTATATAATATTGGTAATATTTTGGTAGATAAACGAAATAACAATAGCCACTTTAAATCTCACACACAAAAAATTAAGGAGTTGGGATTCGGCCCCGTTCATAACGCCCAACTTAGCAATTTCGATATTTTTATCGGTTCGATCAATACTTGCGGACTCATTTAGTTCAATTCTAACTAGTGTGAAACTAACTAGTCATATTTTTAAGTTCCAATACGATGATAAATTATAACTTTATAAGCCAAATCCAAATATGTGATGGAATCGAGTTTGAACAGCTAAGGCAGAAAAATAAAAATAAAAATAAAAATAAAAACTAAAAGAAGGTGCTCGAAATTAAGGTGGTTTTTGATTGTATTGTTTCCGTGGGCTGAGATACCATTAGTGTTAGTAATTGCATTAACTCGGTAGATCTAGCATTTTTGTAAATAGAAATGTCACCATTATTCCCGTGAGTTTAACTCAGTTGGTAGGGATATTGCATATTATATGCAGGGGACGGGGTTCGAACCTCGGACACTCCACTTCTCCACAATTAAATTGTGTGAGCTCTAACCACTAAGCTACTTGACAAAAAAAATGTCACCTTCACGGCTTCATAAAAAACAGGTGGGTAGATAAAGTTTATAATTGCACTAATTGATTAGTGCAATTTTTTTTCTTAAAAAAAATAATTGCACTAATTGATTGGAAGATATAGCACATCCATCTGAAAGAATCAAACTTAAGATTTTGAACAAGAGCACACTCCAAATCCCAAACCATCACCGTTAGACCAACTCAAATACATATTTTACCTGCATACAGGTTACTTTACTTAACTGCATTAGATCAAGGGAAGATATAGCTTTGATATTTCACCTTGAGAGAAATGCTAATTATTACGGGATATGTATTGCTCATGCTTAAAATTTATACAAGAATGAGAAATTCCACCCTCTGTTCAAAATTACATTGACAAATCAATACTCGAGTGTAATTTACAAGAAATTGATATTTGCACCGTGGTTAAGGATAATTTTGTTTTCTCAAAACAAATTAAGGCATCTAGTACAGTAGTTTTGGTTAATGTCACCAAATTTTGAAATCGAAAATGTTGCATAGACACCCTTTTTTGACCATACACACACTAAACACTTGTCCATATGGCTTCATTGTGCTTTTTCTTGTGACCCATGAGACACAAAGGTGCGACTTCATCGTTTTTTGAGTTATTTAGTGGTTATTACATATCAACGTCCTCACGAGCAACGTAGCTCTTCTTCCTCTTGATTTTCCAATGGAGTTGGATTTTTCTTTAGTTTTGGCTAGTTTCAGACATTCATTCATTCCTTAAGTGACTGACCTTTTCACACTCATAGCAATTTAGAACTTTCTCCTCTTTCCCTAATTCTTCTCCCTTGTGTGAAGCCTTCTAAAGTTAATCAAGTTTTTGTCATTATGTTTCTAATCATTCTTTTCGACATAGCGGGGTTGTATCCTCTTACGAACAACCTCATTTCCTCTTCACTAGGTGCATCTTCACTGAAATCACTATCTTCTTGAACCAAAGAGGTCGCCTTGGACGTAGATTCCTTTAACGCAATGGACTTTTTCTCCTTCTTCTTGACACATTTCTCACTAACTTTCAACCTTGTAATTTCATGTTCATGACCCTTGAGCTTTCCGAACCGAGTGGTGGTGTCTAAAGTGTTGATATTTTGAGACTCCTTGATAGCTGTTACCTTTCGTTGTCATTCCCCAATCATATACCTCAAAAATTATCAGTGCAATATTGGTTTGAAATTGTTTTACCAAGGTTTTGTAGCATATTAACTATATGAGTAAATCTCATTTGCATGGAAGAGACGGTATAATCTTCTTCCTTATGAAACAACTCATATTCTTGAGTGAGTGTATTAATCTTTGATTGTTTTACAACTTTGGTACCCTCATGGAGAGTTTTAAAAGCGGTACCACACTACTTTAGCCGTATTACAATGTGAAACCGAGTGATACTCATTTACACATGAGGTGGAGATAAGTATGTTTCCCGCTTTCAAATGGTATTGGATTTCATTTTATCATCGGTTGTCCAATTGGCTTTAAGCTTGTCTAAGAGGCCACTGTCGCCGCCATCGACATGAATCTGCGGTTGAAACTACCCATTCACAATAGCATCCCAAATATCCACATCAACCGATTAAATATCCCAAATATCCAAATATTCACAATATGCATTTTTTCCAATAGTGGTGGTGGGGAGATAACTACAATCCATTAAGAAGTTTTTGAAAGCGTAGTTTTACAACTTTTAATAAATTGAATGACTGTGGAATTAAGCACTAGCTTCATATGATAACAAAATAAGCAAAAATAAATTGTCAATTCAAATTTGAACGACATATTAACACTTGAATTGTTATTAAGCAATCAAATATTAATACACAGTATAATTCACAAAATCAATACCAATGTCAACCCAAACATAAACTTATACAACTAATAATTATCACAAAAACTAAACAAGTGCGATCTATGATGAAATAATTGACAAGAAAATAACAACTATTCTAAGTGATTTATTTTATTAATGTATCTTCAAGATATTGTTAGAGAATCAAGTTCTAAAATATACAATCACTTGGTATAAGATTCAATTAATTTAATCAACATTATGAGGTACGTCCTCTACTCATAGAAGAAAAAGTCTCTTCTACTGACTTTCACTAAAATGTTGAAAATGTTTATAAGAGTCAATCACAAAAGTTCCTTCATTTTACGAATCAACTCGATCATTAATCTTCTACGGTAAGTAATCACTCCAAAGCCTATAATCTTTAATCCTCCTTGAAATTAGATAACCCAAATATCTTTGAATCTCAAACTTCCATTCAATCCTTCGATCTTCTTACCCAAGAAATCATCTTTGACATTGCCTCGCTTGGATCCCCTTGAACCTTGACTGTTTGAGATGCAACCCCCACAATTATCTTTACAGATGAAAAGTATCTCCTTTTGCTTTAGATCCTTAATGCTCTATCAAAATCCTTGAATGAAACCAAACTTACAATTATCCTATAGCACCATATCAATCTAGATCTCAAATCCTACAGGTGTTCTTAGAAAAAAAAATGTTTAATTTGAAGAAGTTTGTAGAAAGAGAGGGAAAAGTCTTGAAGGTTTTTGTAATGTGATTCAACGAGTGATATAATTAGTGGAGGAAAATATATATAGGTGAGTGAGTTAAGAGCAAGTTGGGCACAAGATAAAACTAAAAAAGTGTGTTTGATTCGAATCAGGAAAAACTCACAAATCAAACCCTAACAGATTTAATTAAAAAATTATACTCGTGAATCCTTGAAAAAGGAAATCAAATAAACTGAAAGATAAATTGGTAAAGAAAAAAATTGAAATTTGAAAAAGAATAAAGCTTCTTTTTTAGGGGAAATATTTGGAAAAAAAAGTTATTACATGGTCAAAATAAAAAAGAAAGTACCCTATATTAAATATTATTCCCGCATCTGCGGTTAGTTAGTTACTGCAGTTACTTCTTTTAGCCATCACTCATCCCTGCTGCGCCAGTTATTAGCCGTTGGATTTAATCTACCGGTTGAGATATTATGAGATATAAAATGCATTATAATTTAAAGAAAAAATAAATAAAATTTCACGCAAAAAAAAAAAAAAAAACCGTTAAACATCATTGCTTAACCTTCAGATTTTCTTGTTATCTTCTAAGACATATTTTTTACTGAATCAAAGACATTTAAGCCATTAGTTTAACAAACAACCATGTATTTGACAAAACATTGTAAGATGCCAATATAACATTGCTATTGTCAACACACATTTCCCAGAAATAGAAACAACAATATGAATTAGTCTTTATTCTTTGATCGATCACCAAATTGTCCTTGTTACATTAGAATAACCAAATCGTAATTACTTACATATTATGTTATGACAAAAAAACATTATGTTATGAAGTAGTCATATATGGTTTTATTTCACAGTCGATTTCACGACCGCGTTTATGGAGAATTACAGTCAAATGTGACTAATCAATGTGGATAATTGCAACTGTAACCACAACCACATTTTAAAACCACTAAAGACGATATTCTTGTTTGGATTGCGGCCTTGAACATGTTTTTTGTGATTTTTTCCCTCAAAAATCTTGCAATTAACATTCTGATAGAATAGTGATTATTGTATATTGTACTAATAAGTATTCCAATTCGAGAAGAAATATATCTCCTAAAAAAATTAGAGAAAAACTAGAATTTCATTTCGGAATTATTTATTTCTCACATTTTTCGTAACCATCATCTCTATAAATATAGTTATACATCTACTAGCAATAAGATCCTCTTGACACATGTTGTTATGATTGCATGGCAACACAATTTGGATAATAACTAATTAACATAGGCCTCTAAAACTGCTAATTATAACTAATTACAATTTGCCTAAAGCCCGTTGCAACACAAACTCCCTCTTGAACAGCCTTATCTGGTTATTAGAAAAACATTTTTTCTATATGAACATTGATTTGATTTACACTAAGTTTGTCACAAAAGCATTAACACTTCAAACGGGGATATGATGTCCATCACCTACGCCACATAATCACAAATGTGATTACATTCAATTCAATTACTTCTATTTTCTCAAATTTATTATAATTGTGGATGTGTCAGTGCCGTGTTTGATGTCTTTGTTAATGTTTAATTTCATATAGCACAATTTCATTTCTTGATTTGTTTTTCTACATAAAACATAAGTGTTCCTAGAAACTCCTCATAAATTGCTTTGTGTAATTGGCAATAGAAACTAAGGCAAATATCAAATAGTAAAGATTTGTTTGAAGATACTTGAAGTTTTCAAGTGTAACGTTTGATGTTCAATAAATATCTAACTTTCCTTTAAGGGAAAAGGTGGTTACATATCAGTAAATTAACTAACCTTTAACTTGCTACATTCATGCCATTATTATGCAATAATAATCATTGCAAAATATTCCAAGATGAAATGGAAATGTATCACAAGAATATTTACATTTTAATTCTAAAAGTTCTGCTTCACTTTATATTTGTAGTTAATTTCATGAATATGTACATAATCTTTTATTTAATTTCTCCATTTTTGGTATGTTACCTTCATTGTTGCAGCATGGTAACTTTCTACATTTACTACTTTCTATGTTACCTTACAACTGTTACATATTTTAGGTTGGAGAAAAAGCATCAAAGAGTAGAAACTGGTGTCAATGCAGGAATATAGATGCTTGTTATATAAAAAGAAACAAAATGGGTGCAACAAAAGTTGTCAAATGTAAAAGAAGTAAAATTAGAAGAAAAATGGTTGAAAAAAGTTCAATTACTCACAAATTGAGTAAAATTGATTTGGATGATCTAAATTGGACAAACATGATTCCAGAATGTCCAGTATACCATCCATCAGAACAAGAATTTGAGCATCCTTTGGTTTATCTACAGAAAATTGCTCCCGAGGCTTCTAAATATGGTATGTCATAACAGATTATAGTAGATTTTTTTGAAGGAACAGATTATAGTAGATGATTTTCTTTTCATCGCGGCGTTTATGATTTTTTATTTATCATTAAACAAGTTTTAACCAAGAACACTCCTCATGCATAAAAAAATGGTGTAACATTTAGTATGGTTATCAAATATGGTTGCATTTTTCCAATTTTTCCGAGGCTTATTTTATTTTTTTCATTTTGCATATTTTAGGTATATGCAAAATTGTTTCTCCAATCAGTGCCTCTAATCCTGCTGAGTTTGTCTTAATGAAAGAGAAAAAGGACTTCAAGTTTGAAACAATTGTACAGCCTCTTAGGCTTTCCAAATGGAATGAGAAGGATATAATAACCTTCTCTAAGAGAGGAAGGTAAAAAAGAATCTACTGTTTTTAATACAGTTTTTAAAACTGCCTAAATGATGAAAAAATAAACTAATTTTGTTTCTAACAGAAAATTTACATATCAAGAGTTTGAGGCTATTGCAAACAAGGCATTTTCCAATAGATTTTGCATTTCAGAAGATCTTTCTTCGTTAGATATCGAAAAAGCGTTCTGGCACGAAATGATACATGGAGAGAAGGGAACAGTTGAGTATGGAGTCAACATTGAGGGTAGTGTCTTTTCATGTGATCCTGATGATAAACTTGGAATGAGCAAATTCAATTTGAAGGTCTCTTTTTTATATTTTATGATTGCTAAATCCATTCTTAGTGTTCCCTTTCTCTATTAACATCTCTATACTTGAATTTAATCTATTAATATTTACTTGTTGCAATATTATTCTCTAAGTGTAATTACTGTTTGATTAATGTTTTTCATTTGATTTTAGAATTTGGCGCGGCTGCCGCAATCTCCGTTGCGTTTAGTTGACAGAGGAATTCCTGTAAGGAAGCCATTTTTGGAACCTAGTCTGGATTAAGTTATTATTATTATTATTTTTAATTCTGTTTTAAAACTTTAGGGAATAACTGATCCTATGCTTTATATTGGGATGCTATTCAGTATGTTTGCATGGCATGTAGAAGATCACTATTTGTACAGGTATATTATCTTAATTGCTTCAAATATTGTTTAACATTGCAAATGTATAATTATATCTTAATATATACTCCCGTCTTTTTATTTTTGCAGCATAAATTATCATCACTCAGGTGGAAACAAAACTTGGTATGGTGTGCCTAGCTCTGCAGCCTCTCAATTTGAAAAGACTGTCTTGAATCATGTGTATTGCAACATAATCTTATCAGAACATGGAGAGAATGGTGCATTCCAATTTCTTGCACAAAAAACAACCATGTTCCCACCTAATGTCTTGTTACAACATGACGTGCCGGTTTACAAGGCGGTGCAAAAGCCAGGAGAGTTTGTCATCACCTTTCCTAATTCATATCATGCTGGATTTAGTCATGGTGCTCTCTCTCTCTCTCTCTCTCTCTCTCTCTCTCTGTCTCGACATGTGTTGGTGTGATTATGTTTCTGTTGGCTATTGCTCATAGTTTACGGGTAAGTAGGAAAATCGTTCAAATAATAGAAAGGTATGATTCAAGGTTAATCTATAAACTGGGCCATACTATTTACACAAAGTAATCGGTAAATCCTAAGCTTGAATAATGGAAATTTACTGCAGACACTATGTAGTCTTGTAGGCAAAATTGGTCGAACTCATAAACCAAATCTCGCCTGTTCCCTGTAATCTGTTTATTTTTGGACCAGGGCCGAAGTTCTAATAGTTTCTGCATATATATAGACATCTTCTTATTATTCTCGTAAACGTCTTCTACTTCCCGCTATTTTAAATACTTTGGTACTTACTTGTTCTGCAAGAATCCTATTCCTATCCAGTGTGAAATCTAAAGATGGTAGCTAATCGCTTATTCATATTCTTGTTGAGTTTAGATTTTAACTGTGGAGAAGCTGTAAACTTTGCTATTGGTGATTGGTTTCCATTTGGGGCTGCAGCAAGCAAACGTTATGCACATCTTAAAATGCTGCCTATAATTCCATATGAGGAACTTGTTTGTAAAGAAGCTATGCTTATCTACAAGTCATCAAAAGTCAGAAGTTACGAAAGCATACCCGAAGACATGGCAACTTATCGTGCTATTGTACAGTCTTTCTGGCATCTTATGCAATTCTATAAGACATCACTAGAGCGATTGAACAATTCAAGAAAGTCATCAAGATCTTCAAATACATCATTAGGTTCTGTGACATGCAGCCTTTGCCATAAGGATTGTTATGTAGCTTACTTGTTGTGCAAGAAATGCTATTCCTATCCAATTTGCCTTTTCCATGGTAATACCTCATTATTTTATTTGAGAATTTTTTTTACATTTGCTTTTATTATTGATAGATAAATTGGCTTATTGTGATTAATTTCAGACATTGTGCCAAAAACTTGCTTATGCGGGGGAAAATATACTGTTTTTAAGAAGAATGACATGTCAGAACTCGAAGATGCTGCCAAAAGTTTTGAACAGGTAAAAGAATGCATTGACATGTTATCTTTTACATGTATATTCTCCGATAACATAATTGAGTGCATCAAAGATCTCAAAGTATGTGAAAAATGTAAACAATGAAACTGATTTACAATTTAGAATCCCATTAAAATAGTTCATCACAAGCATACTGCATTACTTCATATTTAGGTAGAATATATTTCATTGTATCTGATTAATTGTAACTTCTGAAACTGAAACCAAAAGCAGAATGATAATCGGTATGAAGAAAAAAGTGCTAGAAGAACTGTCAACTCTGTAAGGGCAGCATCTTCTAAACTGAAAACAAGAGTAGTCATGGACAAGGTCAAGCACAATGTTGAAAAGAATCAAAAGAAGACAAAGAATCGTCGTAGAAACAATGCTTCTCCATTAGTGATGAGTGCCAAAAGACCGCGGACCCTTTATAACTTGAGAAAACATGAACCAAAATTGATCATAGAAGCTCCTGCAATATCTTCTCTTTTGGTGAGATCTGAAAAATCAAAATAAACTATCGTCTTACTCGCTGATGACAGGAAAGATACTATTAAGATTGTGGTAGGTTTATGCTCTTCATTCTAATACTTTTTACTATATACAAATAGTGTGCAGTAGATTAGTTTAGCATTTTCTTTTTAGATATGGCATTCTTTCCATTAGGGGAACACAGTAATATGAAAGGTTTAGACAGTTATTCTGATATGTTATTGGAGTAACTTGATGTAAGTATTATATCATGTGATATTTAACCATATATTTTAGAATGTAAGGTTTGTCATAATTTATACTTCTGCAGTTTATATTCCTTGAATGAAGTGATTGTCGTTTGATTATAATCTGCAGTAACTTTTCCCAAATACTTGTGTTCATTAGAGGACTACGAATTTCCTTGTATATAGTCTCTGACCACTGCTTCACATCTATACATCAACCTTCTGGTCACTAGAAGTTAACGAAGATAGGCAAACAGAATAGTAAATCCTAAAGTAGCTACATGTACAGATTGATGGCGATTATAGGTTTCCCGAGATTGCCTACAGTTTAGGATAGGTGGAACTCACTGAGACATCATGTCTCACCCCAATCCTTTTATTTTATTTCAGATAAGTAGGTTGATCGTGACGAGAGCAAGCAGAAGAAAAGTGGGATGACTGTGGATATATGTCTTGTATTAGTCCATCAATTGTATTACCATGTGTATTGTGTACTCGTTAGTTAGCACACTATTACTTAGACAAGGATTTTACTTTATGTACTCTCCACTCGGTGCATTTGTATTCAGATACGACTTATGGTTTGTACTCGTCAGTTAGTACTTTTATCAGTATATGAGACTTTTTATTAATTTAGATCATTCAGACAAACTTCGAATTGTAATTTTTAATGTATCCATTTCTAAGTTTGACATGTATGCTAAATATTCTAGATAAATTTAGTATGGACGTTGCCATGTTGTCCTCTAAGAGAATGCTAAGGTTGAGCGGATTGTCTCAGATGAGGTGGCCCAGACCTTGGCTAAGTTTTTGATGATTTGGATCCCCAATAAGGTAATTCAGCTACTTCAGGATAGGGTGCCCACCCGACTAAATCTCTTCAGACGGAGGGTTATTGAAGACTTTAGCAGCACAACTGGTGTCTTTTATGCTTCTCAAGTGGAGTCATCCTATCATCTACTTGTTACTTCTGATTTTTCATTTTAGATGTGGTATGTTCTTATTCTCCTGAGCAGAGCTCATCGGACGTCATTATCTTGATCACCTCAGATCATCTGGAATCATTTTTTTTTTCTCCTTCTAATTCTCTTTTGGTTCGGTCGTTGTTCCATAACAAATTTCCTACTAATGATAATTTAAGGGCTGCAAGTTTCAACAGGGTCTCCAAGCGTAGCATGTGTTACAAGATTGAAGAATCTCGCAAGCTTGGATTACTTCCATTTTTCATATCCAGATGGAGAGCATTAATATGCACATTGTGATTGAGATTTGTAATAAATCTTGGTCACCACAATGTAAAGTAGTGGTCATTGCATTCATGAGCAATGTGATCAATATCATCTGGTATTGCATAGATAAGCAAGAATTGATGGTTTCAAAGTAAATTGAAAGACTGCTCTAACATTAAGCGGTGACGGTTATGGGATGCCAACATAGCTTTGATGTCTTTGTTTGTAACCTTTGCACACACTTTTCGGTTTATTAAAAAAAATAATTTGGAGAAAAAACCTCAATTACTAGAAACTGCCGTGAAAAAATGTTCTCAAATGCAACAAAAAAAATAGTAAATTAAATTGGAGAAAGAGTCTCAAAGAGTGGAAGTTTGCGTGAAATATTAGATGTGTGTTATATATTAAAAAATAAACAAAGTGTTGTCAAATGCAAAAAAAATAATGGAAAAAAATCAAGAATGGAAATTCGGGTGAAATATTAGATGCTTCTTTTATAAAAAAAAAAAAAAATAAACAAATTGGATGCAACAAAAGGTTGTCAAATGCAACAAAAGAATTAGAAAATTGATGGTTAAAAAATATCAGTTACGCACAAATTGATCAAATTTGATTTGATGATATAAATCTTAGAGAATGAAATTCGCGTAATTGATATGAGTGGAAATTCGCGTGAAATATTAGACGTCTGTTATATAAAAAAAAATGGATGCTACAAATGTTTCCAAGACAACAAAAATAAAGTAAGTAAAATTGGAGCAAAAGCCTCAAAAGGTGTAAATTGGAATGAAATGTTAGATGCTTGTTATATAAAAAATAAACAAAATCTTGTTAAAAAAATAAGCAAAATAGGTACTACAAATGTTGTCAAATGTTAAAAAAAAAAAAAAAAATTGGAGAAAAGGCTCGAAGAGTGGAAATTCAGGTGAAATATTAGATGCTTGATATATAAAAAGTGCACAAAATGGGTACAACAATTGTTTCTTTCAAAAAAAAAAAAAATTGTTGTCAAATACAACAAAATAATGGGGAAAAAGCCTTGAAGAGTGGAAATTTGCGTTAATTTTTTTTTTTTTTTTGAAGAAGCTAAATTTGCGTGAAATATAAGATGTTTGTTATATAAAAAATAAACAAAATGAATGCAACAAAACAATGGAGAAAAAATCTTAAAGAGTGAAAATTTCTGAAATATTAGATGTTGGTTATATAAAAAAGGGGTTTTGCTATATACCACGACCAATTTAGCCTACGAAAACCAAGAATATACACATGTTCGTTTCATAAAAAAGTGAACCAGCCGTTAATTCTGCACTTGGTGGAATACAAAGAGGGGTAGTGATTGTAATTAAGCATTAATAAACTGTTCGTGGAATTCGTGGAATATATTTCGTAGGAACCAGCATTTCCATAAAAAAAGTAAACAAAATGGTTCACATGAAATGTTAATGTTTGTTAAACAAAAGAGCAATGCTATATATCAAGAAAAATTTTATCAAGAAAAATTTAAGAATGACATGGCTGAAATCTAAAGGTGATTATTCTGCCATGTCATTCTTGAATCTTTCTTGATAAAATTATTCTTGATATCTAGCATTTTCCTAAACAAAATGGTTTATAACAAATGTTTCCAAACGCAAAACAAAAGTGAATAAAGTTGGAAGAAAAAAAAAAGCCATAAAAGAATCTAAAATTGGGGAAATATTAATTCCTTCCAAACCACCCCCAGCAAAAAAATCATGTCTAAGTATCTTTTTAAAGATTTTATATTTAAATATATCTGAGAGTTATATTTTAAATAAGATTTTTTAATCAATAAATAAGATATTATTAAGATATCATTACAATTTATAATTTATATTTGTGTTTAGAATATTTGTAAGATTTGTTTCTTATTTAAATATATGATTTAGAAATATGTTTTGTATTACAAGTTATGTTATATTTGTATTACAAGTTATCTTATATATAGATAAAATCTAGCAAGAGTCTTCTTCATATTTGCAAATACAAAAGCACAAACAAAAAACCATCAGTACAATGACGAACATTACTCAAGAATGTCCAACGTATTATCCATCAGAACAAGAGTTTGAACATCCTTTAGTTTATCTGCAGAAAATTGCTCCAGAGGCTTCTAAATATGGTATGTAATAACAGATTATGTATTATTTTCTTTTCATCACCGTGTTTCTAGGGTTTTTTTATCTGTCATTAAACAAAGTTATGTAACATTGTTGTTTGTCTTTCCAAGTATAGTAAGAATTCTACTTAATGTAACTTCCTTTTATCCCTCAACTTTCTTTTGGATCCATCTCTGAAGTACTCGAGTTCCCGTGCATGTTTAGATTAACGGTGAATCTGCAAAATCAATGTGCAAAGTGAAACTCGAAAATATAGGTTTTACTAAAATCACAGTGGCACGCTATGATTTGTCAGAACAATGTAATCTAATATTGGACAAACTTGTATACAACAGATTCTACATTTGTATGTCTTGTTTTATTTTCTGTTTGTATGCTTATATTTGATCTTAAGTATATTTCAGGTATATGCAAAATTGTTTCACCAATCTCTGCCTCTAATCCTGCTTCTTTTGTCTTAATGAAAGAGAAAAAGGATTTTAAGTTTAACACAATTGTACAGCCTCTTAGGGTTTTCAAATCGAATGAGATGGATAAAATAACTTTTTCTAAGAGAAGAAGGTAAGAAAGAACATAATGTTTTCTCAACATTTTTAAACAACTTGAATGATGAAAAATTTACTAATTTAGTTTTTGATATTGTTTGTACTAGAAAATATACATATCATGAATTTGAAGCTCTCGCAAACAAGGCGTTTTCCAATAGATTTTACGGTAAAGAAGATCTCTCTTGTTTAGATATCGAAAAAGCATTCTGGCACGAAATAATACATGGAGAGAGAGGAACAGTTGAGTATGGAGTCAATGTTGAGGAAAGCACCTTTTCAAGTGATCCTGATGATAAGCTTGGAACAAGCAATTTCAATTTGAAGGTTTCTTTTCAAAATTTATGTTTGCTAAATTCATTGTTAGTTTTGTCTTAACATATATTTAACTATTGAGTTTATATTTGAACTCAGTCTATTAATCTTTACTTGTGGCACTATTCTTCTGTAAGTGTAATTATTGTTTGATTAACACTTTTCATTTGATTTTAGAATTTGCCGTGGCTGCCACAGTCTGCATTGCGTTTAGTTGACAGGAAAATTCCAGTAAGGAAGCAATTTTTTTAACCTAATCTGAAATTAAAAGTTGTTAACTATTATTATTGTTGTTATTATTTTAATTTTATTTAAAATTTTAGGGATTAACTGATCCTATGCTCTACATTGGGATGCTATTCAGTATGTTTGCATGGCATGTTGAAGATCACTATTTGTACAGGTATATTATCTTAACATCGCTTCAAATATTGTTTAACATTGCTGATATATAATCATATCTTAATATATAGTATTGTATTTTTTGCAGCATAAATTACCATCACTCAGGTGCAAATAAAACTTGGTATGGTGTGCCTAGCTCTGCAGCCTCTCAATTTGAAAAGACTGTCTTGAATCATGTGTATTGCAACAAAGTCTTAAGAGAAGATGGAGAGAATGGTGCATTCCAATTTCTTGCGCAAAAAACAACCATGTTCTCTCCTGATGTCTTGTTAGAACATAATGTGCCGGTTTACAAGGTGGTGCAAAAGCCAGGAGAGTTTGTCATCACCTTTCCAAATTCATATCATGCTGGATTTAGTCATGGTACTCTCTCTCTCTCTCTCTCTCTCTCTCTCTCTCTCTCTCTCTCTCTCTCTCTCTGTGTGTGTTATTATGTTTCTGATGTATATTGCTTATATTTTACGGATAAGTAGGCAGGTCGATTGAATAATAGAAAGGTACGTAGGTTTCAAGGTTAATCTTGTAAACTAGACCGTAGTATTTACAAAAGTAATCAGTAAACCCTAAGCTTGCATAATAGAAAGGTACTTCCGCCACTATGCAGCGGCGTAGGAACAATAGGCCGAACTCCATAATCAAATCTCGCGTGTTCTCTGTAATCTGTTTATTTTTGTACCATGCCTGAAGTTCTAATAGTTACTGCATATAGAGACATCAATTTATTGTTCTCATTAAAGTCTTTCCCATGCAGAATTTCAGTTCCTGCTATTTTAAATACTTATGTATCTTATTTGATGTGCAAGATAGCAACTAATCTAGTACAAAATCTAAAGATAGTAATTAATTATTTAATCATTTTCTTGTTGAGTTTAGGTTTTAACTGTGGAGAAGCTGTAAACTTTGCTATTGGTGATTGGTTTCCACTTGGGGCTGCAGCTAGTGAACGTTATTCACATCTCAAAATGCTACCTATAATTCCATATGAGGAACTTCTTTGTAAAGAAGCATTGCTTATCTACAACTCCTCAAAAGATAGAGGTTACAAAATCAAACCTGAAGACATGTCGGATCGAGCTATTATACTATCTTTCTTGCATCTTATTCAATTTTATGAGACATCGCTATCGCGCTTGGACAGTTCGAGAAAGCTGTCAAGCTCTTCAAATACATCATTAGGTTCTGTGACATGCAGCCTCTGCAATAGGGATTGTTATGTAGCTTTCTTGTTGTGCAAGAAATGCTATTCCGATCCAATTTGCCTTTTCCATGGTAAGACCTCATTATTCTATTTGACTATTTCAGAAATTGTTATTTAAGTTGCTTGTGTTATTGATGGATAAACTTGCTTATTATGGTTACATTCAGACATTGTGCCACAAAATTGTTTATGTGGGAGAGAACATACAGTTTTTAAGAGGAATGGCATGTTGGAACTCGAAGATGCTGCCAAAAGTTTTCAACAGGAAAAAGAATGCATCAACGCGTTATCTTTAACAAATTTATTCTCCTATAACACCAATGAATACATCAAAGAACTCAAGGTATGTGAAAATGTAAGCTATGAAATTGATTTACAATTTAGAATCCTCTGAACTTGATTAAAATAGTAGCATTTGTTTATTGCAACCCAAGTTAATGCATTGCTTTATCTTCAGGTTACTTATTTTATTGTATCTGATTGATTTTAACTTTTGAAATTGAAACTGAAAACAGAATAATAAATGGCATGAGGGAAAAAGTGCTAGAAGAACTGTTAGCTTGCTAGGCGCAACATCTAAACTGAAAACAAGAGTTGCGAACAACATCAAGCACACTGTTGAAAATATTCAAAAGAAGCCAAAGAATCGTTGTAGAAACAATGCGTCTCCATCAGTGATGAGTACCAAAAGAGCACGAATCCTTTCTAACTTGAGAAAACATGAATCAGAACTGATAATCAAAGTTCCTGCAGTATCTTCCCTTTTGGCGACATCTGAAAATTCAAAGTAAATTGTCATCTTACTTGCAGATGACAAAAAAGGCACTGTTCAGATTGTGGTAGATTAATTTAGTATTTTCATTCTTTTGATATGCCATTATTTTTCAATACATTAGGGTAGCATACAATAAATTGAAAGGTTTAGACAATATTTAGCCATATTTTTTTAGCATGTAAGGTTTGTCGCAATTTATACTTCTGCAGTTTATATTCCTTGAATGAAGTGGTTATCATTCGTTTCCTAAGTACGAAAGTCTTAACTAGAGAACTAAAAATATCTTCCTAACACGCACACAATTGGTCTGATATATATATATATATCAAACATCATGTCTAAAACCAATAGGTAGTTGCAGAAAACTAACTAAACTATAACAGATTGAGAGGTATTCTCTATCTTATATGCATATTTATATGTGCAGAGAACCTTTGTAGAGCATTACCACTTTACATTCTTCACTCCCATTGTTTAATGTCTTACCTAAATTAAAGATTCATAGCCGTAGCAATGTCTTCTTTAAGAAAACCGAAATAACTTGCAAACAACAACAAAGAGGTTCAGCGCAAATCAACAGCACAGTCCTCACAAATGAACAATGCAGTCTGTATGAATGGATAGTAACGATTGTACAAATAAACCGTACCTGTCGTATAGATGAATACTGCCAACAATACGGATAAAAACTAGTCACACAGACAGTGTTGTACGATGAAGAGTGGTGACGGGAAAAACAAAGGTATAAAGGGCTGCAACGTAGGCAGAAAAGAGACCACGATGAAAGAGGGTAAGGTTTTTTTCACATAAGCAAGAAACTCAGAATTGGAAGCTCGTGATACCATGTACAATTGAGAAATATTTTTCGGAATAAATTCCAAACATGAAATTATAATGTAAGCAGCAATTCTTCCAGTTTCCCATTTCAAGACAGGACAAGGGATTTCTATAAATCTTCTCGTGTTCTTCACAATAACATACTAAAATAATGAAAGAAAAGGATTTTTTATTAGAGTAACTCTGTTCTTTCACTCACTAAGTTTATCAACATAGTCACCTCTTCAGTTTTCTCTTCCGAATCAGCCCCTAAGAAACAACCATTGCACTTCAATTAATTGTTTCAGGGAATAATGATTTGAACAACTTTGTTTATAGATTAAAGGATTTCATTAGTAAAGCTATTGAGTAATAACACAAAGTGTCATATTACCTAACCATTAAAAGATTCATTTACAAATCAAACGTGCCATACATATATAAACCCTAGTCATTACGCAGAAGCAGCCAGTACATCAACTAGAGACAAATTCTATCAGCAGATCAAACTCTCAACAGCAGCACGGCAAACAGAATGATCACAACGAGGCAGTTGTATTTCCTCCAAAAGAAATGCCAGAAACAGATCACCAAGACCGTCTAAAAGAGTAAAATGGTTACATTATGATCTCAATTTTTTGTATACAAACTACATCATCAAAACTAGACGAAAATCATATTAACGACCACTTAAAAATCATTTTGAAATTATGTATCCAAGTTAGCCAAAATCAATTCACTTATTTGAGTAATTATTACAATCGTCAAAAATAAAATCTATACACTCATAATTGCAAAACAAATCACTGTTTGTTGCCAAAAAAATAAAAATTTATGATTTATTGCAGAATATATAGTATCAGTCATCAATTAGTGATCCAACTGAAAAACAAACACAAGAGAAACATAGTTTCATTCATCCATAATAGAAAATAAAAGAAATGGTACATAAAAACAATGTCAGATGTGTAGTCCAGTGCACAACTCAAATGGAACAAACTTGTCTCTACCTCTTTTCACTCTCAAAATAACTCCAGGAAGATCATGATGTACAACATCAACATCATATTTTTTCTTGTAATATTGAACGAGGGAGATGCTCTTGGATTCATGGTAGACACTGATCTCTCTTACATTGTTAGATGTTACTCCAACAACCTTATAAGGTCTTCTTTGTTTATATGTAAATCTTACTTTGACACCTAACAGAAGCTTTTCAACTTCTTCCCTATGCTTCTCAAAATCATCTTCTACTTTGAAATCTTGAATTTTATTAGAGATGTAAGTGAGTAATGGTTGGCCATCGTTTCTTCTACGAACTATTCTTTCCATGGAAGTGGTCAAGACTAGAAATGGTGGTGAGTAATGAAGAGAATGAAAATAGTGTGAAGAGAGGCTTGGTTTAAAAAGCCTTAAATCATTGAAATTTGTATGTCTCTAGAAATAGAAACTGCATGATTTGTAGCTTCCAAAGAAGAAAAAACATGAGAAGGGACACAAGGGCACGTAATAGTCATGGTGTACAAAAATTGCTCCCATTGTACATATTCATGACTTCTAGGACCATCATCCCTTTTTAGTCTTTTTTTTTTTAATATTACACCTTTTTCACATGATATCAATGTTCATATTTCTCCTTAAAAAAAAAAAACAATGTTCATATTTCTAAAAATAAAAATAAAAAGAACAGGTTGTGTTTACCAAGTTATTCATGAACATATTTGCACCTTGCATCATCTGTGTATCGTCGTTTCAAGTAAGTATGCCATCCACAAAAAGCACTAAGAAAATAAATGTTCCCATCTAACTTCTATTTCATTTTATTTTTTAAATAGTTCCCATCTACCTCTTTATTAGTACAAGTCTTGCAAACTTTATAATCACCAAACATAGGAGAGAATCCTTTATCTTGTACCATATACACGTTCTTGATCAACTCACCAATTAGAGAAGTGTTTTCACGACCATTCGCCATAATCCCTAATCATAATTAGCTTCCATGGCAAATTGGATTCGAATTAATTAATTTTAGTATCATAACCTATTCCTTCCTTTAGACAATTTGGCAACAAGACGAGTAAATCTTAGACATTCCACTCTACACCAATTTTTTCTATAAACAATGTAGAACCAATTTTTTTATAACTTTGAAATATCAACCACAGTATCTTTAAACAATCTACAATGATAGTATAAACAAACTTTTGGCCAGAAAATACGCTAATGGGAACATGAACCCATATATACATGTAATGTGAGGACCAGCACTACACAGATTTAGTTCCACAACAGAAATAGTTACTATTAGCGTCAAAAGCAATTGGGGTGTCAGAAAAAATTATCAGTTTTGGAAATGAAGAGATTGGAGTAAAATTTGCAGTTAGAAAGTAAAACATGATTCATGAAAAAAGGATTATACATGGTGGACTTCCTGTTCCCAGCTCTGGCTCTTTAGAAATCACTAGCTACATCCAGCTGGGTACTTGAAGATAATTCAGAACGGCATGTGGGAAATTGAAAACAAGCATTTAGTAAGTAGCAAAAGTGACGAAGCTGAAAGCTAAAAGCATCAGAATTGAGGAGAATGATCTAATGTAACAAATTACACAGGAAACATGAAATAAAATGACAAACTCGACGGTCAAAAGGTCAAGATATAGCAGGTTAAAAGCAGGTCGAGATAAACATGGATCACGAAGAAGTTCGCAATCCACGACGAAGATTTTGAATTCAAAATTGCAAAAGTTTATGTTTCCCAAAATCAGGCAAATCATATACATGAAAACAGGGTTCACTTCAGTTGAGAAATCATACATTACTGCTACCTGTAGATCCAAACATAGTGGTAATCAATACATACAAGTGTTTCTCTAGTTGCTCTACTAGATATTGCAGAAACTAAATCATGCATGCATTGGAACAGCACCAGATCAACATTATAAACAACAGTAACAAAAATAACAATGAAAAAAAGATAGAAGGTTCAAAGCCAGTGCCCCAGAATGAAAAAGAAAAACAAGACCAACTAATCAAACAAAATACAGCAATATGTACAAGCAAGCCCATCATCAGTTAATGATAGGCCAAAGGATTAGATCACTTATCGACTACGATACTATACTATTAATAAACTTTTGTTTTGAATCTGGATGGAAAGCTTTAGGTGAATATGATCACACAAATATATAAAAAAAACTGCAGAAAAGGAATAGTGTGTCTTGAAGGCACGGATTTTGGTTGCAGTGCCTGAACTTTTAATTGTTAATACTTAATACAAGTGTGTACAGTACTTACCAAGAAATTTACTTAAAAAATAATACAAAGGCAAGGAAAGAAAAAAGAAGAAAAAACAACACTCCAAAAATAAAACTGACCCAAAGATTGAACTTCCCCAAAAGAAAGGCCACAACATTCAGAAGGACAGATTAGAGTTTGAAGTGTAAAGTAACTCTGAATAGCATACCTTAAGTCCATCTCAAAGACTCAAACTTCTTCATTTTCCTTCTGAAATGGCATGATTCACTATTCTATTTTCTATCAATACATTATATGACATGAAAGAAGGTATTGTTTGACAAATAGTAAGTAAAGCCTGGACTGACCAAGTATACATGGCCTAGAGGTGGTGGGTCAGTGTCTTTTCAGGACAAATCTACAAAAGTAAGAGAGGTGACAATGAAGAAAGCTACTTAAATGAAAAGCCAACCGAACTAAAATTTTCAATGAATCAGTCTCTCTAGTCTACATACTGACATCACAATCACAACAACATAAGTTCTCAAATATGTCTTTCTCATTTTATCTGAATTCTAAGGTCTCTTCAACTAGGACTTTTTCATCCACGTGAATCAGACAAAGTATTCAATGTATTACTAGTAAGGGTGAACTACTTCCCAGCCCCAACTAAAAACTATATCTAAAATCAATTTTAAGAAACCAGCTGTTTGCTAACACAAAATAACAGGCCCGTTTCGTTGTTTTCCAAATTCGGTTGGATATCTATATTCAAACCAATTGTCTGATTTTCAAAATCTCATTTCCATGGATTTGGTGAATTGCAATTAGAACTTTCTGGTCTTTCAAAGAAGCTTAAACCAGGAAGCCCTTCGCCACTGCCTGCAAATATATCCACTTTGGAGGACATTGAACTTGTCATATGTATCATCCACCATTCACCAATCACTTTGCAACGAACTGATATATACTGCAAAAATGGATAATGCAGTTTGGTTTAAAATCTAATCTGCATAAATGGTTAAGAAACATGCATGTTTAGGTTTTTTAGAAATCCATCCATGCTCAGCTCTACTCACTAGAGAAACCACTGAGGTGCTCACCGATCAATTAGAATTTAGAACAAACCATAAGTGCAATGACAACAGCATGGCTGCAAAGGTCAACATGAAATCATGTCCCAACTAAACAGGGTTAATACAACTTACATTTCATCCCAATTAAACAGGGGTAATACAACTTATGTAATATATTAGAAGACATGTCAAATGTTGCACAGATTACTGCTATGTAACAAAACAATGCAAATATATTTTTCCAACAAAGCCATCTATTATTCCTCCAGAACAGCTCAATCAATAAAAAAAAACCATAGTAGAAGCTATAATGAGAAATAGAATAACATGTTTATCATGAACAAACAGAAAAGTTTCCGATCATAACATCCTTAAAATACACCAGTGTGTTAAAGAAGAAGATAAAAAGCATTGGAGATTCCCAAAACACATACTTGTAAATTTGTTTCTTCCATGTTCTGCCCCGCAATGCATACAACAGAATCAATGTCCCAGTAAGCTTGGGTCCCCTATATACTCAGCCATGTGTTCAAATTCAACATTGAGCCTCTCATGGGTATCAGCATCTTTAACAGTACCAATCCCCTTATCCGAATCCCTCTCAACAAGACTTCCAAAGGCACCCTTATGTTTACCAGACAATACAAGAACAGGCCCACCTCGTCGTGGAATAGCCGTCTCGAGCATATCTTGAGACACCCCTTGAATAATCTCCCTACTCTCATCCATAGATATATCACAAGTAGTAGGCCCAATAACATCCAAAACCTCTCCTTTCTTCAAATAAAGTCTCCCCCCTTTCAAACTTTTGCTAATCACCCTTACGCGAATATGACTCGTAAGCCACGAAACCTGTTTCCTCCCCTTTTCTTCCTTACCACCAACACTGCCATTACCATTCACTCTCCTCTCGTCAACCACATCCCTCCCCCGCTTACTATTTGACCTTTTCTCCTCATCCCTACCTCGAATCTTCAAATCCTTCAACTTCCTCAAACACCTCTCCTCCTCAACCGAACCCAACTCCGCCACATCCTCCACCTTAACCTTAACCTCCTCACCACTCCCCAAAACCCTCAAAACAACAACATCCTCCCCATCTCTCCCCACAACACTAGCCTTCAACCCAACATCCCTCCCTCTCAGAATCCTAACAACTCTCTCCTCCTTCTTCTTCCTCTCACTCTCCCCCCTCCCATTCCTCTCACCTTTCTTCGAACTCGGAGGTGGCAAATCAGCCACAAAACCCAACCCCTCCTTACCAGTCCTCCTCTTCACCTCAACAACCTTCACATCCTCCTTAGCATTCTTCCCAATTCCCATTCCTTCTTTCCATCCATACCCACCAAGCAACGCCGCACCGAACCCCTCAACCGGCACATCCTTATACTCATCAAACCCCATATCATCAGGCAACCTCTCCATATCCTCCTTAAACTTCTGCAACATAGAAACCTCAACAGAAGCCTTCGGCCTCGGCGCATCGGCATTTACATCAACAACAACATCAAGCTTGTTTTTCTTATCATTATCACGAAGATTGAGACCGTAAGATGAATTTTCAGGTTGATCGGAAACTGTAGTGTCCGGTACAAACGTGAGTGAATGGTCGGAGTGTGAATCGGTAATTGGAAGATCGAGATTCTTCATTTTCTTGTGAGGACGCCATTGATTTTCGATTGGGGGAATTAGGGTTTTGGGAATTAGGGTTTGGGGTTTAGAAGGATCGAATTCAGTGATTAATTGCTTTTGTTGTTGATTTGTGGAAGAATCTTCATCAAAAGTTTTTGAGGGTTTGTTCGATTTGGAGGATGATTTTGAAGATGGGAGAGAGAATGAAAGTTTTTCCTTCATTGTTGGTGTTACGCGATTCAACAGAAGAAGAAACTTAATTGGTTTTTGAAGAAATGCTGAAATTTAATTTGATTCAATGAATTATTGATAGTGAAAATGATGAAATCGTACTCCTTCCCCTTTTTCTCTCTGTAAAAGAAAAAAACATCGAATGCTCCAAATTGTTTTTTGTTAAATATGTATTTGTCTCGGTAAATATACAAACTTTTCATTTTAATCTCTTTAATTTTTCCATCGATTTTTAGTCTGAATAAAATTTTCAATCACGTCTCGACCAAAAAAAAAAATTCAATCACAATTTTAAGTCTCTATTTTTAAAATCAACTTATGTGTAGCATTTGCATTTTTTAATGAAATTGTGTAAAATATTATAAAACTCTCCAAAAAAATCAGAGTTTTTCAACAAAATATGAATTTTTAAAATAATCTATAAATGATGAATGTAAATGTAAATCTTTTTTATATCATTAATATGTCAATAAATAAGTATTTATAGGAATTGATATAACAATAAGTAAGTATAATTAAATATTAATATGACAATACTAACATAACATTTTAACGTTAGCGACAATTTTGACTAACATAGTGTACAATTAAGAACTATTTTAAAAATTTGATATATTAAAGAAATATTATGACTACTCATTATGAAAATAATTATCGATATAATCCAGATCTTTACGATTCGAAAAAAAATCCAAAATTTTATAAATTAAAATGAGTATATAATATACACACAATTTTCAATTCTTCATGTATCTCTCACGGATCCATGTATAACTACTACTCAACAGGTGAATTTCACATAGTCTAAAATTGTTTCCCCTTAAAATAGAAATGCAAATAATAAAAATTATAGACGTCCGAAGAATGTATGTCCAACCTAGTTATTTCTACTATGATTTACGATATGGTGTATACTAGATCAAATTATATTCGATTAATGTAAAGTGTACAAGAGGTTTTCTAATACGATAGAGGTATTCTAGTTAATGGCAGAGGTAGTTCTCCGGTGAAATTCCAATGATATTGCAAAGAGTTTCAAAAGAGAACTTGATGGAAGTCTATGATAGTGGTGAGAATGTGTAACTTGTAACAGGCAATTAATCATTCTTTTTATTCTTCGTAATATTTTATTCATTTGAGAAAAACTGATTTATTTTTTAACTATATAAAAAAATTTAAAACTTTTAAAATTTCATCATTGAAGCAACCTTGGAGAGGTCACGTTCACATGGATGATATGTACGTGCAAGATTGCGTATGAAAGTGTTTAAATATTCTCATGTTGATATCCAAAAATATGTACTGCTAATTAAATCTAACAGCGTATTAGCCCCTCACCTCATAATCCATATATGAGTACAAAATTTGTAAGAAATTTATGTTGATAAATAAAATAAAATAAACCAATCATATTATACAATTATTTTGTAACAAAACAAATACAATTATCTACCTATCATTCAATATATTTATACATTTCCATGCCATTGTTTAAAAGACTAAAAGTTGTTTTTATTTTTTCATGAACTGAATTACGTCCCACAGTTTTTTCAGAGACTAAAATGAATTTTTAATCTAACAACTAATCATGTCAAATTGGGAAGAAAATAGAGAAGTTGGTGACAAACAATCAAAATGACAATAGTAACATTCTTTCAATAATAGTTAATTTTTTTGTTTGGTTACATCAAAAATAGTTAATTATTTATAATAGTATATGTGTGGTATTTTTATCTTAGTTTCATCAAATTACTTTATCTTTTTTAAGGAATCTTTTTCAAACTTTGTTATTCATAGTATGTAATCTAAATGCATAAAAATATTTTTTTTATTTTCTATTTTAATTAATAAAACAGTACTATAATTTGTTATGGAATATATTTTTTTATTTATATTTATCATATCTATCTTTTTTTAACAATATTTAGGTCATTTTATAAATACACATGTTTTTCCTATCATGATTTTCTTTAATTTTCTGTGCTACCAAACCACTAAATTATCATCTTATTTTCACTTTTCTTTTCTTTATCGTTGCTTCATCAACCAAATAAAGTGTAAAGAAAATATGTACTAAGCTGCCTTATTTATTTTTCTTCGAGACTAAAAGTGATTTTTATTTTTCTCATTGATTAAATTGGATATTATGATTTTTCCCAGAGACTCTTTTAAGTTACTCTAACTGCTATCTTTTTCTCTAATGCCTCTATTGGCTTTGATCTCCTTTGTTCCATCCAAAAATGTTGCTCCTACGGCTAGCCCTTGACACATATGACCATTGTTGCTTCATGATCTTAATGTTTTTTCAATCATTAATGGTTTTGATCGTGGAAAACAATATTTTACATTGGGTTGGATGTGTACAAAGGAACCAAGAACTCCAAATGAGAAGACACGTGGGCGGGAAATTTTGGATATCCATTTAGGAAATTAGTTGTATAGCCTTTAGACTTGATCAAATCCATGTTGCAGCCTCTTGAACTCGCACTAAACATCAGCATGATCTTAGTTGGACCTAATAATAGCCTCCAAGACCATTTGGGCTAGATGGCTATAGATGCTCATTCGTTACCCGGTTCAAGATTAGTTGTCAGACGAATTGACATCAATTGTTTACCGATTCAACATCAACTGATTCCAATATCAGCTAATTAAGATGCAAATGATAGTCAAATCATTCCACTTCAGCCTAATGAAAAATATATGACTCGACTACTTTTTATTTTTATTTTTATAAACAGCTGATAAATTACGGTCTTGGTTTTTTAGAGCTATAATACAAATTTACACTCTGCCTCTTTGAGGGATACCAGGAAATCGTGTGCACTACAAGAAAATATCATATATGCTACCAAAATCTTGCCACGGTTGTTTGCTCTAGTTTTTTTTTTTGAGCAATTGTTTGCTCTAGTTAAATCATCATTAATTTGGCTACCAAAATTATTCGTAACTGTACCTAAAAATAAAACAAATTAATTTTTTTAAATATTCTATTTTTTTAGGGTATTGAATATTCTTTTCTTAAATTGTTTTTTAAATATTCATTCAATTATTTTATTTAAATAAATAAAACATTTTCAGTCAATTACTTTTACCCCGCTCTCTCTCTCTCTCTCTCTCGTTTACGGTTCCACGCGCGACGGTTCAAGCCAACGCGCCACCGTTACAGATCAATTTTCCATCGCACTCTTTGTGTGTTTGTTCATTTCCGTCGTTTCTCCATTTTCATCTCTTCTCCTCCTTGAGATTCTTCTCCTCCATCGACTCTCATCCTCCTTTGTCTCAATCGATCTCGTCATCTACCGTTGATTCCAGCGGCGGAGGAGGAGGTTCTAGACATGGCTGTGTCGTTGCTCCGGTTGCCAATTTATCTTGATCGAAACAGACATGGCGGTGAGGTTAGGGATTTACACTTATTGACTAAACATGGAGGTTATAGACATGGCGGTGTCATTGATCCGATTGCAGTTGCGGCTGACAATATTGGTAAGGAAACTTTTTGTTCTTCCTTTTCCTTTCCTGATTTTTGTTCTTCAATTTAGTTTCTGTGATGCGGTTTTTTACTGAATTTTTGGATAATTCTGTGATAGTGTTGATATACCTGATTTATGCGTAACTTTTGATCGATTCGTAGTTGATTGAGATTAGTAAACAAATTCAAAAACTGAAAAGAAATTTTCACATCACATGAATTCTCTATTACTAGAAAAATAACCGATATTATGAGATGAGGATTGGTTTGTTTGTCATTTGAGAAATTGAATTCTGCTTAGTGTAACAAAAGAACAGAAAAAAGAATTAAGAACATAGGAGACGGATTCATTTCATTTACTAGAAACACTCAACATTTGCCATAATCATACCTAGTGTATCCTTATCTAGAAACAAAACAAAAATGCCAACCACTTCATCTGTAAGAGACCTCACTGTCCTAAAAAATTTCAATGTGGACAATCACCATCGAAAAGCTTATATCATCAAAGAAGTAAATCGGTAGCCTCCTATCATAAACTTGATTAAGTGTAACATTTGCTTACATAAAAAATAAAGTAGTATTTGAAAATGGTTGTAACATATTTTGAAAAGCAAATGGTTTCAACTAACAATGTATGGCACATATGACCAAAATCTGCATATAGAAATAAGCCATACATATTGCATATATCTACTTTGAAACTATGTTCCTGAACACTTAATTTCAAAATTTATGATGATTGGTCTCTTGTTGGCACATGGTAATGAATGTTGTACACAGGGATTCTTATTCAATGTGGTTTCAAAACAAATCTCAAAAATTCCATTAATAGCAAATTTAATATTTTCACCTTTTTCTTATTTTAGCAAATTTCACATATTTCCCTTCATGATACAAACCAAACAGCAAGTGTCATAACTTTTGCAAGTTTGCAACAACTCTTTATGTTCAACATTTGATGAGTTTTCACATTGTTGTCCTCATCTCACCAATATGGTCCCTTTGTTTTATTATTCATGACCCCACATTTATCTTCCTCGGACCTGCATTGAGAATATTGACTGCATCATCAACTTAAAATGACACTCATACCCTTTATTTCTCTCTTAAATAAGAAAAAGTTACAGTGGTAGTTTTGTCATTTCCTGTTGGCCTTCATAAAATTGATATATATAGTCTTATTTCATGACATTTCATAAAACTTCCTTCCAGATAGAGAGGTAACATTTCTTCTCCTCTCCTATTATTCCTTTCTTCTTATACATATGAACATAATTAATATTCTTGAAATTATAATTTGCGGTTACTTAGAAAAATAATGTGGTGTTTTGTTTAATTTTGTGTACTCTTGTTAATATGTTTCTGTTTGATTCTTTACGTGGTAAGTGAAATAGATCCACGGAAAAAAGGTCTAGCTAGCTATAGGGTTTTTTCTAAGAGATGGGGCGTGGAAAGATTGAGATTAAGAAGATTCAAAATAAAACAACAAGGCAAGTAACATTTTCCAAAAGAAGAACTGGATTGTTGAAGAAGACTCATGAGCTATCAGTGCTATGTGAAGCTCAAGTTGGACTAATAATTTTCTCCAGCACTGGAAAACTCTCCCAATATTGCTCTGATTCCACCAGGTATATTTATCCTTCATTTTATTTTGTATTTTTCTCTTAGATCCCTTGCATTATTTTGTGTAAACTCAAGTGTTGATTTAATTTGTGTGATGATGAAACTCTTCAGAGTTTCTGCAACTTCACTATGGATTTAATATGTTTTTCTAAACTATAATATGTTATTTTTTAATATTTGTTTATTTTTGTTATCTTTCTCACTGTGTGACAAAGAAACTAATGTTCTTTCTGATGTACATGTACAAGTCAAATGGAAATTATTTTGGGGTTACATTAAATTTTACATGTACATGTCAAACTTGAATCATCTATAACCGATCTTTATGAGACGTTTCGATTAAAAGAGAGTTGCCACGCTGACTTGTATTGATATACTCTTAATTTCATTTTAGATCTCTTGCATTGCAAAGTTGTTTGATTTGTTTGATGTAAACTCAAGTGTTTCAGCAGCTTCATTGCATTGATTTCATTCACATTTTAATTTTTTTAAATTTATTTTGAGGTTACTTTTTAGAATTTTGATTAATTACTTTTCACAAGGAGAAATTAGTTCATACTACTAATATATATTAAACTATATAGAGTGTGTTTATTTTACGGTACTTATATTGTGTTATAATATATTGTTGTGTATATGAGAGAGAAATTGATGTGCTGATTTACATTTTTTTGGAGTAAATGTGCTGATTTACATGAACATGCCAAAAGGAATTAGTTATATATTTTGGGTTTTTTTTTTAATTTTGATTAATTGATTTTCTTTTTTCAAAATTATAATGTACATAGTGTGTTTTTTGGGTTAGTAAAATATATATGATATAATATATACATGGGTCAGAGTATAAACCTGAATTTTTCATTTATTCATTTAAAAAATATGAACTTCTAATCACTAAACAACTTGACAAAAAAATACATATGATATTTTGTTTGTAAAGGATTCATTTTGGTGTTTCTTCCAAGTTAATATGTTATCTTTCTCTCTTTCTGTGAGTTTATGAGAGAGAGATTGTCATGACATGACATGTACATGAAGTGAAGTTATTGGTCTTTTTCATTCGATCAAACTAGGTTGACCAACTTGAGTGTGTAAGACATGGACAGTTAGTTTATTATTCTGATGATGATGCAAGCTGATATGACAAATATGTATATGATGATTTCATGTTATAATTTGTTTTTTCAGACATCATGTGCTGGAGATTATACATTTCACTTTCAACAACATACATATGTAGATAGATAATGAATATGAATGTCATTTCAGCTCTCCATAGTGATTTTTATAGGGCTACAACTTATAGAATCAAATTACAGCTGTCTCTTGCTGCATCAATTATCTGTCCTACTTTTCATTTACATTTTTTTACGAAATTTACATTACAAAGTAACAAGGTCAAAACTGAGAGTTTGTGGAAACATTTGTAATTGCTTGTGTTGTTATTTAACTTTGGTGTTTATAGAATTTCTTCAACCAAAATGTTATACTGTTTCTGTGAATTTAATTTAATTTATTTTCTGATAGTGGAATAAAATTAAAGTATGAATGTATGATATTATTTTCTGTCATGGATTTTATTCATGTAATAATAATGAAGTGAAATTTTTTCAGGATGGACCAAATCATTGAAAGGTACGAGAGAAGTACAGGTAAAAGCATTATGGCTGAACATGATGATCATCAGATTCACCCCAGGGTATGAGCCTCACTCATATGCTAATTTTTTTTAATGTTGATTATGAAAAATTAATTAAGCCTTGCTAGTGTGAGAGAGCTTAGTTATATATGCACATATATAAATCAATTAGTACCTAATGTAATCAATTATGTTGGTAAAATATTTGTTTATAGGAATTAGAAATGTTCCATGACATGGCAATGCTGAGGCAGGAAAGTCTTCGTCTTGAATTGGGAATTCAACGCTATCTTGGAGATGACATGAAGGGTTTACACTTTGATGACTTGACTAAAATTGAACATGAATTAGAAATTTCTCTTGCTAAAGTTCGAAACCGTCAGGTTAGTCAAGATTAATTTATATATTTTTTTTAGGGAATGGATTAATTTATCTATTGTATACCTAGTAATTAGTTTATTTCATCTTCAATGTTCATGAACTTTGATTAATGTGGCTTTTGTTTTATTCAAAATAAAATAAACTTTCATATCATTTTCATAGTAATTTATCTATTACCTTTTGCTTCAACTTTCATATTCTAAATCATTTTCATAGTTTTTGTCATATAAGAATGAAAATGAAATTAACTTGATCAAAATGTTCAATGAAAATAAATTTATCAATGAAACATAGGGAATGGGTGTATTAATTTTCAAGATTGTTTGCAAAGGTGTAACCTTTATATGGAGTCTTCATTACTCACTTAATTTTCAATGTAATTAGATTAGAGTACTTCTTGTTAATTTTAATCAATATTATCTCTTTTTCTGTTCATAAAAAATCTGACCTTGTAATTTACCAAGTAATATTTTCATGATTATCCTTCAACACAAATTATTGACACATTATTTTCAATGCAGAATGAGCTCATACAGCAGCAAATGGAGAATCTGCGAAGGAAGGTGACACATATGATTAAACTAACTCTCTTTAATTAACACACAGTTCCCACCTTTATCATTGATCATTAATAGAGACATACCATAATTGTATATTTGTTGTTGTGATTCAGGAAAGACTCTTGCAAGATGAAAATATCAATTTATCCAACTGGGTAAGAATATATACTCCTACTAATAATATTAGCACCTTTTGAATTTGAATCTGGATTTGTATATACTCATACATTATACCATGATTTGACACTGAGATCGAAGATGCAATGCTGTTCTAGAGGACTTCTAAAACTTTTATACTGTGGTCGTAATTGCAGTTGCGCAATTTAAAACTATGTATTTAACTAATTAATTTTTTAATGACATGTTAAACTAATTAATGTTACCAATCAATTTGTAACTTGATGGAATATTAATTTGGACATTTAATTTAATTGATTAGGAGCACAAGGCACTGATGGAAAACAAGACTGTGATGGATCAGTTTGCATTTTTTGAGGATCAACCTCTTAGTAGGATCCTTCAACTTGCTGCACCTGTTAATCCCTATCTCCAGCTTGCTCAGCCAAATTTTCAAGATTATAATCTCAAGACTAGGGACCTCGATCAGCCATAAATATTAATTAGTTAATGGTATATATATTATTAAACATCATTAATTAATTTCTTGTATTAATATTTATTATGATTAATTATTGACATGTCTGTGGTTTTGTGACTTGCAGAGTAACATGGAATCCTGGAATATCACTCGTGCCCTGCCATATATCATGCACAGCTTGATTCTGAACAATTTATAATAATTTTACTTTTCATGTCAAGTGTCATGGAGATGTACTCCATATAACAAGTACTTATGTTTGTGTATGTTTGCTTATGACTTAAAAAGAGGAGTATTGATTAGGTATATGTAGTAGATACCTATATATTCACCGGTAATTTTAATTGATTTGCTTATATATACACTATACTATATATCTTAATCATAGTACATAAGAAGGGCTACTATACATCTTAGTAATCTATATATTGTAATCGTTAGTTATTGACGTTATAGCCACTAGCCTCTATATATATGGAAGCTTATCACAGCATTTCAAATGCATTTTGAGTCTGCAAAATGGACTGTTCGGTGGCCCAAATCCGACTTGGGGATTTATAAGTCGGATTCGAACCCAATCATAGGGTCTGGTCTAGTAATTTAGAAATTAAAAACAGTCGGTTTCAAACTTAGTAACATCATCTTACCTTGAAATTTTGATATTTTTATCAGTTGAATTAGAATTTATGAATGGACGTATATGAAGCTCATTTTATCATATAATATAATAAGAGATTTTTTTTTATAACTTTTTTTTTTTGGTTACAATAATAAGAGTTTTTTTTTTTTTACAACATTTAATAAGAGATTTTAGATAAGTAAATCATTCCATTTAAAATTCTAAATAAACACCAATCAATATTTTATTTTAAGGAAAGGTTACACTTACCTTTGAGGTGTATTTAAATGACATATATATCCTCCCATGTCCAACACTGACATTTCAAATAATGAGATCTTGGAAGGAGGGTGTTTTCTTGATCACAACCCTAATGACAAGGTTGTTGTGAAGTACTTTGACCTAGGCCCTCTAAATAATATGAACATTGTTCTTCTCCCATCACGTTTTGCTCGTTTCCAACTGCACTTTCGAAAATAGCCCCGTCTGAGTCAACTCACGCAGCTGTATAACCTGCGTGACCTAAGTCACGCTGCATCACTTGAACCACCCAGAACCATCGCGTTCTGAATTGTTTCCGGCCACCACAACACAAGCTTGCTCCATCGTTGTGAGACTTTCATTCTATATTTTTGTTGTTTCGGTTTTCTCCTGAGCGAATTTTGATCCCCCTGTGTTATATTTGATTATGAGTTGCGACCCATGTAACATTGTGTATAATTTATGTGTTGTTTTTGATTTTGTGTTGCAATTTCTCTGATGTTTGTTTATAATAACAGGTGCTACAAATCTCAAGACACAGTGTTGCAATTTTGTGTTGTTTTTTCCTCTAATGTTTGTTCATAATTCACTCACATTCACATGCCAAAACCTTAACCTGTTCCTCTCAGAATTCGTAACATAGCTAAATGGTGTTTAAGAATTCGTAACCCATGCCAAAAGTTTTTGCTTACGCAGGGGTATTTTGGTCATTTCACTTGGGAATGAGCAAAAACTTTTGGATAAAGAGCAGAATTCATGACTTTGTTCATCACACATTCTAAAATCCTAAGGCCATCTCCATTATGTTAGCATGCTTTGCTGCTTTTTCTTTTTATTTCATTTAATTATATTACACAAATGATAATATGTCAAATATTTTAAAAAATCAAGAGTGACAAGCTGACTTGTGTTGTATATACGTGATGTACAAAACCAAACAGAACTATAACAAGAAAAAACAAAGACTTAGTTTGCATAAAAGAAAGAATGTCAATAGCATCTAAAACAGCAGCTTAGGATTAATTTACAACAAAAATAAGCTATTGATATCCTTAAATCCATTTTGACTTTCATTGTCGTTTTAAATGGTGATTGTGGTTACACCGTGAAACGGAAAACCGTGGACGTTGCGATCGAAATTGTAGTTATGATTCTGATTACCGATACCTCAAAATCCTTTATACTGCGGACCGCAATTTAAAATCATCATTTTTATACTACATATTTTTGTTATTTATGCTATTGGTGGTGACATTGAAACCAATCTCAATTTGTCTGCCACATAAGCCATTGCATGAATTTGACTACATGCCTCTTTGAGAACATGAAGCAAAATCAAAAGAAATATGCCTCCAAAAGCAATAACTCTCAACATTACTTTTTCTGGCGGTGACTTTGCAATCAAATAAACACAATCCAAACTTATCAAAATCCAACTAAACCTTTCCATCAACACTTTAATCATGGACACAAATTTCCCCATATTTTCTCCAAAGATTTTACATATAATCCTCAAACAAAGAACACTAACAACAAAAAATGTTGTCATTGACCACCCTTTGTACTTCACTAGTTTCCCTCCAACAACCAAAGCTTCTTTCCTACACACACATGTTGCACATTCACCTGAAAATGTCGAAGACATCAACGCGTCGAAACCGGTATAATAAGGTAACACAATTGAATCCAAATATAAACTTGCATGCAAAATTCCAGAAACTGTTGATGCTGCAAAAAAAGTGTACTGAATGTCCTTATAATCAGCTTCATTATCAAAGGATAATGCAGAAATTAGAACCAATAGAAGAATTGCAGGACCAATACAAGAAAGTGGGAAAATTGTGTTGATTTGATTTCCCTTTGCAAATATTAATATTATAAGTGGAAGAGATATAGGACCAGATGGTAAAAAAAATCTTTTTGATAGACTAAAAAATATTGTTCCTTTTCTTGAGATAATATTCATTATCACAATGAAAAGAGTCAAAAAATAAGAAATAGTTGTGAAGAGAAGGACTAAGATATCAATGGAAAGATGATAATTTGGAGGGTAAGTTTTGTCACATACATAATGGTAAGGGCAATTGATTGTATCCATTGTTTCTTCCATTTGCCAACTTATGCATTTGAAAAATGTGGCATGAATTTCTTCTAGGTCCCATCCAGGTTGGAATGTTGGGTTTTTTGGGAGCCAGATAAGGCTATTCATCATTATATGGTTCTATGTTGTGAATTAAATCAAAAGTTGATCGTATAAATAAGAATCTTATGGTTATTTTTGTTGTTGGTTGGGGTATTCAACTTTAAGTTTTGAATAGGATGAAGAAAGATCAACTAATCAATTTTTTTTAAACCAAGTGATTGTAATCAAGTGGCTAATGAAATTCAGCTAATGACAAATGGTTCGAGAGAATCAGAGTTGGAATCCTGACTAGAACAAGATTTAGGCAGATTTTACTTATCTTCTAGCCGAACTCCTGATTACCAGAGTCTCTTTCTCATAGAAACTAGAAACCGAAGGGTTAAAGAAAAATTGTTCAGAAAAATTCAAGTTCGAATCAGAACCATATTTAGTCAAATTTTACTTATCTTTTGGTTGAACTTCAGATTATCAGAGTTTATTTCTCATAGAAACTAAGAACGAAGGATTAAGACAATTTTTTTTTTATTCTAGATATATAAATGAATTTGGTGGCATTAAAACAACATTGTGGCTACATTAATTTACTTTCTGTTTGCAATTTTCTAAGCAAAATTTCTTTCAATGAGGAATTATGTTTCTATCTGAAGTATACTAGGTAGTTGAATGGAAGAATATTTTCTAAAACAAGTTGTTGGGTTTTTTTAAGTGAAGAAATGGTGTACTAAAATTTAGGCAACGTGATTTCAAAGGGAAAGGGATGCTGTTAGGTGAGTGATAGTTCTTACTTGATTGTATGATGGGGTGCCAAATTGATAGTATCAACTATGTACAAAAAAAAAAAAAACCTATCTACAAACAATTTCCAAAAAAAAAAAAAAAACTATGTATAAACAAAACATGGTATATAAGCTGCATCGCAAACGCAGAGTGTAACAATGTGCACTGTTCCCTTAAATAAAAAAACAATGTATACAGTATACCGTTATAACATTTTCACTTAAATAAGTTATTTAAACATATTTTCATTTCTCTGTCAAAAAAAAAAACATATTTTCATTTCAGCCAAACAATTGAGTTCAAGTGTTAATGAGCTTCATCAATGAAGAATCGTTTGAGAGCGCCCGAGTTCGATTCATAGGTTAAACAATTCTTGATCAGGCTATCCTTACCTCACGGTTGTTATGATTTTGTTTTCAGATTCATCCATTTTAGTTGCAGTGACTTTGAATTTGTATTTTATCGATAGACTCTATTGACTTGAACGAATAAATATAGTTTACTTTTGTAAAAATAAGACATTATAATTTTTGTATATGATATTGTGTTTTTTTTAGAGGATGACTATTGTATTTTGTTTCTTCTTAGTAGCTGTAGTTATTGTAATATAGCATTTTTCCTTAAATGATAGTTAGTTACATGTTAAAATATCAACATTTTTTTTGGCTTTTCGTAAAAAAAAATGCTAAAATATCAAGAATTAGTTTATCACTAACTATTTTAGTAAGTACACATTCTCGTCCATGAGATATCAACTTAATAGTAAAAATTTGACATTGCAATCTCAATGGACAAAAGTTTAAATTTCCTCATGTATAGTTGTAAGATGTATACTATCATTTTAATTAATAATTTTTCTATTCTTCCTCAATTTTCAAAAACCGAATCAAACTGTTTGAGATTTGCGAGGTACCGAGCCGAACCAAAGTTATGGTTCGATTAACCATTTTGTTGTCTACGAACCAAACTAAACCGAACCAAAAATAATATTTTGAATCAAAATATATTTTCTTGTCTTTTTGAGAACCAAATTGTTTTTTCTTTCTCTTTTTCAGAAATTGAAATTGTGCAACAAATGTTAAGAACTTTTATCCTCTCAAAAATATTTTAAGACTTTTTATTAATTGTGCAACAAGTATTAAGCCTTTTTAAGAATTAAATCACACTAATTATTAATTTCTTGTGGTTTTACTAGTTGTATTTTACTAATATCAACAAAAACATCAACAAATTCAAATGTTTTTTTTTAACAAACAAAAATGAGATATATTGTAAACAAAGTTGGATTACCCTGCACAGGACATGTAAAAGAAAAACCAACCAAAAGTATATACAACAACCAGGTGCTGATAAACTGAAAGCACCAGCTAAAAGCTAAAGTAAGTTAGACAGAAACTCCCATACACAACAGTGGGTGTTTCCACCAATGATGAAAACTATAGCTAAAGGTTGCCTGTTTAGATTTCAGCCACAAGAAAGAGTTCAACTTAACCTTTTCGGCTATAATAGAAGAATTTGAGACCGTATTTTGGAATACACGGTTGTTCCTTTCCTTCCAAATAGCCCAAACAGTAACAAACCAAATAATTGTCAAGAAAGAGTGAGTGACTCTAGGCAGTCCTGCCATTTTAGTAAATTGAGTAAAATGATGTCGAATGTCACCCGAGGGAACCGAAAAAATACCCAACCAGTGCAACACATGGCCCTAAAGAGAACTGGAAGTGTCCCATCCTAAAAACAGATGAGTAGAAGATTCTGATGCACCAGGACCAGACACACAAACCGAATCTTGTAACTGGATGACACGCCGTTGCACCAAATTGTCTCTAGTAGGAAGTCTATTGCGAAGGAGGCGCCACACAAACAGAGATACCTTTGAAGGAATATGCTTATGTCAGACGTCATCAACTAAAGTCCTATCCACCTGACTACCATTGTTAGTGAGAAAGCAGTAAGCTTCCCGCACCGTGTAACCATGAGAGGGATCTAGCAACCAACGCCAAGTATCATGAGCATTATTATGCAAAACAACATTATGAAGTAACACAATACACTCCCTCACACTCTCTGAATGTTAATGCATGATGAAAGGCAAAACAAAATTTCCTTATTAAAATATGAAGATTGTGTTTTGCTAATGGTTCGGTTCGGTTCAAAACAGTTCGGTTCGATTCAAACGATTGGTTATGGTTCAATAACCGTTATTAAATTATTGATTCAGTTCACGTACCACTTAAATGGTTTGGTTAATTTCAACTCGGTTTGATTTGGTTAACCGGTTCAGATCTGTTTGTGGTTTTTTGCCCACCCTTAATTGTTAGCAACATTCTCTTTTCAACACTCTCTAACACTCACTTTTTTTTTTTTAATGTTAGATAAAGTGTTAAAAAGAGAATGTTTGCTAGTATCAAACCTTATATAATTATTACGAGGAATGCTATCAACAGTCACTTTTCAACACTCTCTTTAGCACTCACTATTTTATTGGATGAAATCAATGTATGTCCCACCACTTTATGTGGGTTCAATTTTCAAAGTGTAGACCTACAATGATTTAAACCAATAAAAGAGTGAGAGAGTGAGTAGTATTAGAGAGAATGTTCAAAAGAGAGTGTTGCTAACATTGCCTAATTATTATTGCTAGGAGGATCGTTGTGCTTACATTGTTTAGCTTGGGACGATTATTTAATGGGTTATGTTAACTTGTGTCCTTAGGGCACAAGATAAGGAACTCAAAAGTAGAAATATTCTCTCAAATTTTGTGCATTCTATTTATTATAACTACACACTCTTCGTACGTAGTACACACTCCAATAATTTCCCTTATGTAATTTTCAAACAGGCCTTAGTCTGTCTCTTCTTCAATAAAATTTTGTATAGTTTCCAAAAAAAAGGAAAAAGTCTTTCTAAATTAATGTGAGAATATAGTATGATTTAGCACGACTATTTGAATTTCAATCAATTAAAAAGAATGTATTGATTAGAAGCAAATATTTTGTTCTTTAAGGAAACACATTAGAACTCTTTACCACTTATTTAAAAAAATAAAAACTACACTTATCGAAAAAGATTAATAAAATTCAATAAATAGAAGTAGATAAAAAAATAGTAACATCGTATTGTTGTTAGGATATAAAAGTAAGTACCACCGCCGTCCATAAATATAGGACCCTTATGCTAAAATCACGAGAATTAAGAAAGTTGGTAGTAGTATTAAATTTAATAATTTATACTCCTTTCAGTCCTATTTATAAGAGAAAGTTTGGTTAACAAAAGTTAATGTATTTGGACTGAATTTTTAACTAGATACATCAACTTCTGTTGACCCAAATTTCTCCTATAAATAGGACCGGAGGGAGTACATAATTACTATTGTTTTCAACATAATATTTATTGTTGATTGAAGAAAAAGATGCAGAATAAATAAAGGTATGTTGGTAAGGAAATAATTAACTAATTGGAAATATCAGAAGAGTTTATAAAAAAGGACAAAAAAATGTCTCAAAAGTTTTATTATAATTAAGAACGGAGGTAGTATATAAAAAAATAACCTATAAATGCAAGTAATTAAGTATATAAAAGTACATGTTATCCCTATCTAATTTCATGCAAGTAATTAAGTATATAAAATGCAACGTGTATAAGGGTATATAGCGTAGTTGATCCCAGGTAAGACTCCTCGTCACAGGTCCACTTGATGTATTACCAGCCGAGAGTAGAGCAGAGGTTTATTAATACTCCAGCATCAAACTATAGCTACATCTTTAGTAACAAAAAAAAAATGTAGTTTTATTTTTTAGAAAAAAATAGGCAATTATTAAACATATCTTCACACCTTTTAAATATTTCACAAATATATACACACTCGTCCCAAATACAAGTAAAAATGAGTCAACATAAATTAATGTATTTGATATAAACTTTGAACCAAATATATTAATTTTTGTTAACAAACTTTTGCTTATATTTTAGTACAGAGGGAGTACCTTTTAAATGGATTTTTTTAATATATATTATAAACCTTAAACTTGCTGTGAAATATTTTCTTAAATTTATGATATTTAAAGTTTGGGATATACTTATATCCTATAGTGTATTTTCATAAATATACACCAGAGACTTGAATGGTGGTTAGTTACGGTAAACGTGAAGTTTGTTCCCCATAAATTAAAGTTAAAATTTATGGTATAGAGTTTGAGATGAGATCATGAAAGTTGACCATAAACTTAAAAGGAAAATAGTAGGAAAAAAATATTTGTGAGGATGATGAGGTAGGTATACCATATATTTTTGTTATAAATAATGCATTTAAAAGGTGTGCATGCATCTTTAATAATAACCCAGACTATATGTTTCATACATGATCAAAAGTTAAAAGACAAAAAAATCAAACACTCAAGCTATCTGCCTATTTTGGTTCAAAGTGCTGATTCTATTTTAAGATATCTCATTTCAAAATTTATTTTAGTCCTATATTCGAAGGCAAAGAATTGAAAAAGAATTAGGGTTTTTAATTTTATTCCAATTGATTGAATCAAATAATTAATAACCTTCAATCAATGATTAATTATTCAGAAGAATTTGAGTTCAAGCTTTGATTAAAATAATTATTAGTCAGACTTCATTTACTTTCTAACTTAAGTTCAAATTATTAATTAATGTCCCCTTTCCCTTATTAGAATTAGATGGTTAATTAATTCTAAAAAAACGGTAAAAATTACTTAGCTACTACGGAATATTTTCCATTTCAAACAGTGAGAATAACATTTCTAAGTGTTGAAAACTGTTTTGAAATGATATTCCAAGATTATTCAAGCACCCAATGACTATTCCATGAATTGGCCAAGATAAGCATGCTTAATTTCCCTATCACCTTCTTTCCCCTTTTACTAAGACTTGACATATTGTCCTTGCCAATAATAGAACAAGTTAATAAATAATTACTTAAAATAGCAATTCAAAATATTATATTCTAACAAAATGGTGATCATGTCACTTCTGTCTCTACTTTCTAATGATGCTTATAGCCACTTACCCTATTATTATATATCAAGATCGTTCAAAAAAGAGGTGTGATTTTATGGTTCTAATAATTTAGACTTAAAGTAAACAATATGTATGAATCATGTGTTTTAAGAAAAGTACATTTGATTAATTTATAGGCATAGATCGAATTCAATTGAGTTGGGGGGTTTTGGAGAACCAAATGCATGAACTTTATTTTTTTTTTCTCAAAACGATCCTTCATTCATGCATTAAATATAATCAAAATTTTAACAAGCAATAATCTTTCAACTACTAATTAATCAAATAATCAAGAATACATGTGAAGTTGATGGGTGAACCCCTCAAACTGCAAATGATTCATGAAGAGTTTCCCTCTCACGCTCTTTACATGAATATAATTAAAATTAATATATAATTGAGAGAAGCAAAGGGGAATGGATAGGATAAAGTTAAAAAAAAATGATGCTAATTTAATTTGTTTTTGATCTATCGAAGCAAAGAGAAGAGGTGCAAGAGAAAGAGGGAGGGAGAAATGAAAGGAGGAAAAAGAGTGAATGAGGGTTGAAGTTTTACTTGAGGACAATGACATTGGTAGCGTTTACATTTCTAATGGTTCTCTCTTTAATTGTCTTTCTCACACATTACTTGGCTCCAAGTTCAAACTCATCTCCTTTAATAGATATTTTTTGTATTGTTTTTGCGGTGTATTGGTGGAAAGATGCGGGAACAGAGGAATACACATGACACATGAGAGGTCAATCAAGGAAAACTCATATAAGAGGAAAGAATACTACCTCCGTCCCTAATTATAAGACCCTTTTGGAAGAAAAAAAATTGTCCCTTTTTATAAGACTCATTTGCTATTTCCAACTACATTAATTATTTCTTTACATACACGCCCCTATTTATTATACATCTTTTTCTTCAATCAGCAATAAATAGCATATGGAAAACATACACTAACTCTCTCTCTTAAGGATAAAATTGTAAAAACAATAATGATTACAAACAACTTTAATACAAATATCCATTTTCTTAATTCCCGTTATTTTTTCAAAAGGGTCCTATAATTAGGGACGGAGGTAGTAACATTTTTCAATCCGACTTTGTTGTTTGTGCTTTTCTTCCCAATGTAAGTATTGATTTATTAACTATTTATCATTTAATGATTTGTTTTCCATATCCATTATGATATTCACAACAATAATCACCAATTTAATTATTAACAAATTATTGGCTAAGCTTTTTTTGAGGGATATTGGCTAACCTTATTAACTAAATTTATATTTGTATAAGACATGCTATAAATATAAATTAATTTATACAAAGAAACGCATCAATACGTTAGCGCAGTAAAAAGAAATGGACAGACGGACACGAGAGGATCCGTCTGAACACTAGTTGAGAGAAAGAAGATAATGGATAGAAAAGTGTTGAAGCGGTTCAAATATTCTTCAGACTCTCATTTTTTATTCTCTTGCAAACACCCTTCAGAGTCCTCTCATTAAAATTAAATTAATATAATATAATTGACATAAAGAAGGTGGCAAAAAATTGTTCTCTTCAAAACAAGAAACTACCTTATCTCATTCCTATAAAACCCTTTACTTCATATCTTCTTGCATGCTCTCTTCCTTGATGTATCTTTTACAAAAAATTACACACTCTTCTATATATCAAGATGAAGGCTATTATTGCAGTTATAATGCATATTTAGAAAGCAAATTCCCAGTTGTTGCAGTGGAAATGGGGTGCTTTAATATGGTAATGCTCGTGTGTTCGACCGTTCATAAGTGTCGTTTTATATATTTCTTATGTATTTTTAATATTTTATCCAAAAAAACATTTTCAAGGAGATTCAAACCCGCGTCATACACGCTCATTTTAAGCTAATCAAACCACCGGAACACATAACATTTTTTGCTACTACTTGAATCATTTTAATATATATTCCATTATAGTTCGGCACCCAAAAATATAGAATATGTCTACAAACCTTAATGCATAATTTCAGTTATAATGATTTTTTTGGTATTGGCATTGGCTTATTTTAAAGATGAGTCGACAAACCTTAATACATAATTTTACAAATGGATGGTAAAATACAATCGTACTTGTACGAGTAGAAGCGAGATGATAAGAAGGAAAAACATTTTTTAATGGAAAACTAAAAGTCCATTAAAAAAATATGGAAAACTAAAAGTATAATATACATTACCATGTCTTTTGAAGATTTTTTTATCTATTCAAGGTCCACTTTAAAAATATTTCTCCTTCTTATCATCTCACTTTTACTCGACTAAGTACGGTTATGCTTCACCATCCATTTGTGAAATTTTGTATTAAAGTTTTCCGACTCATCTTTAGCATAAGCCGATGCCAATGAAAGAAAAAAAAAATCATAATAATTGCAAATAGCCTTCATCTTGATATATAGAAGAGAGTATGTTAATTTTTGTAAATGAGATATCAAGGAAGAGAGGATGTTAAGGAGATATGAAGTAAATTGTTTTATATGAATGAGATAACGCAATTTCTTGTTTTGAAGTGACAATTTTTTTGTCACCTTTTTATGTCAATTATATTATATTAATTTAATTTACGGTTAAATATGTTTTTGGTCCCTATAAAATTGGAAACTTCTATTTTTATTCCTTACTTAATTTTAATAGTTTTTTTAGTCCCTACAAAAAAATTACTCCTAATTTTAGTCCCTACTAAAACAAAGTTTGTTTCATTATCCTTTAACTCTTAAATTTTTTAACGATTTTTTTTAAACAAGTTTAGAACACTATGAAAGGTTAATTTACTAAACCTTAGAATTTTTTAACATGAAACGAATTAAATATAAATTTTTTAAAACGACAAATGTTAAAGATAAAGTAATAAAATCTTGACGTAAAAATCAAATTTTGCGATAATTTTTTGTGAAGGAACTTTTGGTGATGTTCTTAACATGTCTACAAAAAATTGTTCAAAAACTTAAGAGATTAAACATAAATTAAACAAATTTGAATTGAGCAGAGACTAATACCGAGTGCATAATTTTTTTGTAGGGACTAAACGAACTATTAAAATTAAGTAAAGATTAAACTTAAATTGTCTCAACTCTATAGGGACTTAAAAACATATTTAACCCTTTAATTTAACGAGAGTGTGAAGATTGTTTGCAAGAAAAGAAGTAATGAGTGTGAAGAGTATACCCATTCTCTTCTTTCTCTCGATTATAATATTAATCATACGTTTTTTTCTTCTAGATTAACTTTAAAGTATGATGCATAACTTAACCACCAATCAATAAAAACGAGCCTTTGTTAGTGGAGTCAAGGTAGTTTGTAGGTGCCATTGAATATACTTACATGATTAATGTTCATTGATTGGGTAACCTAGGCGTCATCCATGCATTTGGATCTCCAAAACCCCATATTCAATTGAATTCTATGCCTATTAATCAAATAGGTTTTCACAAAAGTTCAAATTGAAAAGCTAATTTTGAATGATCAATCGGAAGAAGTTATGATCGGAAGAAGTTAAGAGCATTTCCACGAGTTATGAACTGTACATACTTTTCTCTTTCATCGTTATGATGCTTTTGTATCACTGAATTTTTTATCACTGAATTGTTGGATTAATCCAACGTCACATAAATGCACATGAGAGACCGCAAGACACTAAAAAGCAGGAGGGAATCCATTTCCATTAAGCAGCCCTATTGAGAGAGAATAAAAAAAAAGATAGAGTTGTGATTTTTCTAATTAATCGACAAATCTATTTGGAAAAAGATAGACCAATAAAATAAAATAATATTATTTTAGTTCATAAGTTTATTTCTCTACATGATTTTAATCCTAGGAGACATCATTATTTGTATAGACGGGCACACTCTCTTCTTTTTGAAGTGTGGGTCTCACTATTAAAATCAGATAAAAAATGGGATAATCCTAATTCAATATGATTTAATTAAATAATTATGCTTTAATTAATAAATTATTTGTGAAATGTAAGGATATAAAATTATTATAAAGATTTATTTAATAATTGTTACAAAGGTATTCGATGAAGTAATTGAGTGTTTATTATATATTATCACTAACAAATATTAATAAATAATTTGTACACAATATAAAGATTTAGGGGGGTGTATTGGATCATGATTCTAAAGGATTTTAAAAGACTTTTTTATCATGAAAAAGTCTTGTGGTATTCAATCAAGACTCTTTTCAATTTAAAAAAAGTCTTGTGTTATTCAATCAAGATTCTTTGTCATTTAAAAAAAGTCTTATGGTATTCAATCAATACTCTTAATCACTTAAAAAAAGTCTAGTGGTATTCAAAATCATTCAAATTTGGAAGGATTGTTTAATAAATCAGATTTTGATGGATT
>Ga0315914_1000144_pt1 | contig 67926 bp, 21 predicted proteins | sample MpolenodulesMG_FD_203920 | JGI IMG/M metagenome (GOLD analysis project Ga0315914, IMG submission 203920) | Medicago polymorpha root nodule microbial communities from Los Angeles, California, United States - elongated nodules | ecosystem: Host-associated > Plants > Roots > Nodule | place: USA...
TTTTTACTTTTAAAACTTTCATTCTAATCATTGTTAAAAGTTAATTAAATTCATAACTCCCTGTCGGAACGATACTCTATTTTTACTACTTCGGTAAAACCGTACACTTGCGGTTTTGCTCATCAATGGTGTGTAAACTCACATCAATATCAAGCAGGATCAGCTCAATGCTGCTGACTTTTCCACGAAAGAAACTACTCTCAACGGTCCATTTCCTTATGACACGGACCTTGATCCTCCAGTCAACCCTACCGGTTGTGAGAGACATCAAACCATGGAAAGGTGTCACCATTTTTGTGATCTCGCAAAAGATTGAAAGGTTTGAGTGAAGTTTTTTGGAAAAAAAAAATAAGGAAGCTTCAAGAATAAACAGTCAACATGAAACATGGGAATGGAGAAAATGCTGAAACACCCATGGAGCAGGAACATAAATGGTGTTCTTTGAAGGAAGTGTTACCTTAGAAGAGATGAGTGGCATCTCATATATATAGCAAAACATATAGTTCACTCAGCGGAAGTGAAACACTCCTCAAACAAAATATAAATTGGAAAAAGCATTAAAATAGTATATTTTTAAGAGTTAAACACTGTAGCATGGAAAGGGTAAAAGGGAAATGACATGTAGATTGATTAGATTTTGTGGATATGCATCCACATACAATAAATAAACAGATTAAAGTGTCATAGTAATAAGTTTACCCACCTAACATGTTTAGAGTTAAATTATTTAACAGGAGATTAAACACCAACCACACATTTCTTATCATATAGAGTAATCTTATATTAAACCCTTTGCATGACAACCATATAATTATTTACTAATACAATACAATCGATACATATCTTAAATATTTAAAAAAATTCATCGCCTAAAAAACTCATCTTCGACACGAATGACCCTGAATACATAACTTATTGAAATTAAATTGGAATTTCGTAATACCTTGGCAATTAATCAACCACCACAAAATATACTTCTTAATCCTACAAAACAAATTCCAATTATCCAAACTAAGCATAAAAATATCTTTTAAAAGTAAATAAGCAAAATGTATAATCCAAGGTTTAGTACAATAATGAATGGTTTGCTTGGCTAAGAAAAATTTCACACAGATAGATAACACTGATGCATGGGAACTAATCGATGTGCCTTTCTTTTATTTAAAATGACTCATCGAATAAATAATAAACCAATCCAAAACATAAGACATAATATTAATTTAGAATATAAGACAATCTTAATTTGAAAATCACAATTATATATTTTGTTTTAAAAAAAAGGCGTATTGATAAATATATCCACTAAAAGTAAAAAAAAGAAAAAGGAAAGTCCAAGATTCAGAAAAATTCATAATAACCTGCTTGGATTTGCAATATTTCACACCAACAAATGGCACCAAAACATAGGAAACCAACCAATGTGGCGCCCCTCATTTTAAAATACTCATCGAATAAGCATTAAACCGATCCATCACCTAAAACATGATATTAAATTAGAATATAACCAAATATTAATTTTCAAATCACAAATATAGTTCTTGTCTAAAGAAGAAAAGGGATTCATTAATATATTATATAAAAGAAAAATATATAAAAAAGGTTAAATCCAAGATCTAAATAGAATCATCATCACATGCTTGGATAAGAAAAAATTCACAACAACAAATGGTACCGATACATGGGAAACCAATCAGTGCGACGGCTATCATTTTTAAAAACTCATCGAATAAGCAACAAAACGACCCAACACCTGAGAAATAATATTAAATCAGGATATAAGAAAATCTCAAATTAAATTTCAGAACTATAATTCTTAATTAAAGATGAAAAAGGATTCAACCCACAATGATAGAGAATCAATATAAATTGTATGGGCATTATAAGAAGCTACAAAAAGGAAAAAAGGTACATCCCATTAAAGGCAAGGAGAATACACAAATAAGCATGACAATAAATAACTAAAACGGGAAATAAATGAAAAGTTGAAAAATGCTTACCAAAATGAAACTAAAACAATCCATCATCCATTAATAGAAATAAAAGAAGGGAACCACAAAGTTTATGGAAATTCTTCCATTTGAAACAACAAAACAGAACGAAGCCGAAATAATAAGATCTGGAACACATCTATGCACAATTACACATCAGAAATTGAAGAAAACAACCAAAGGATAATAGAACAACACACACAAAGCATGGAATACACGCTGCCCATGACCTAACAACATACACACAAATGAAACCAAAAGTTTCAAAAACAAACCCAACAACATTACATCAATATCTAGCCCTTGACACATTCACACCAAGACCCAAATCCCCTCCATCAACCTCATCCAAGAGATCAGATAACTTCCTTTTGTCACCGACATCAACCCGAGAAGTGGAACCAACTTCAAAGCAAGAATCAACAAACGAATCCTCTGCACCAGCGTCATAATGAGGTTCATCCACTCCAAAATCTTTTCATAATCAATAGCAGAATCATTGTATAGACTGGCCACAAAGGCATCCAAAATGTGATCCTGCAAAACCAAAATACAAGCAATAATAAAAATAATGTAGCTAAAAAAAAACATCAAGAGTCAAATAAGCACGACGCACCTCAAGTTCGCCACCTGCATTGTAAGGAATAGGATTAAGGAAGACATCAAACAAAGAGTGATGAGTGAAAACATCCATCACCTCAAAGGAGGACAAACCACCAGAAGAATCAATACATTTTTTGGCAACTTCGAAAATCATAGGATCAGCAAACAACGAATCCATCTCCGAGGGATACAAAGAAGATGCTTCGGGCTACGAAAAAAAAAAGACAAACAATGACTCTAGAAATCAAAGGTAAAATTCAAATTAAACCAAAACAAACCACCAAATAAGATAAAATCACCATATCAATCAACAACTTGTAGGTCTGCGGCGCAAAGCGCTCAACAATGAGATCAAGCAGCAGGAAAGGAGCCTCAGAATGGAAATCCCCTACATTGACACGCAGGCTAAATCTAAATAACAATTGAAAATGTTAACAACAAATAACAATCAGCCATAACATAAAACATCATTGTAAAATTGTAAAAGTAAAGACAATGAAAAAACATGCAGATAATTGAAATAATGTTAGCATTTCCCACTTGGGTACAAAGGTAGACAACTGGTTATCAATCCAATTATCCACACCCTCATCAATACCTAGATAACATGCAACCACAACAAACACACTCTGATATTTTTGACGCTCCACACATATTGAAGCCGAATGTTAGAAATATCAACGTGTTAGCGCCCTTTCTTACCGACCACCATTTCTTTTTCTCTGTTGGTATTTTGGAAGCTTTTTGTCCATTTTTATTTCTTATTTTGAAAATAGTACTAATTATCGTATTGTCAAAATAATTTCTAACTTTGTAGTGCACAGAGAGAAAAAAAAATGTAAACTGAGATAATAAATCATTAATGATATTATAAGACAAAGAATCATATTAAAAGTCACAAAATTTAATAGTTTTTTTTAGTATGTGTAAACAATCCCAAAATGACAATTTAATAACAAATGTCGTATTATATAGAGATGAAAATGATTTGTAAATTTATGCAAAATCCTCTCAAGTCCGTCAACAATGTGTTTTTCTGGGTTTCTTCATATTAAGATTTGTTTGGGAGTTTTAGGGGAGAGATGGGTTTTGAAGGGTTGTGACGGATTCAGAAATCTTAATAAGTAGGATTAAAGTTATATTATAAAAATTTATAATAAATTATATAAACGTGTAAGCGTGTAAATATTATATAAGTTATGTTTATAATTGCTTTAAAATGTTGATTCTTTTAAAAATATTTTTCCTTTTTTAGTAGAGTATAAAAAATATAACCATAATTAATTATTTTTTCAACCCCCAACGTCAGTCACATAATCTTTTTTAACAAATATAATAGTAGTTTTATGGTCTTGCTATCGATATGCTCTTAAAAATAAGCCTTATTTTTATAAATATAATAATTACAACAACCTTTTTTAAAAAATTACTTGTTTTGATTTCTTAACTAGTGCTTTTAGGACATTCATTAGGATCATTCTTAGTTTTGTATTTTTTTTGTAGTGTTATAAATGGAGTATGTGAAGACAATAATACTATATCAGTGAGTTCAAACTACATAAATATCTAGTTTTAAATTAAAAATACAATAAACAAATGGAGGCAAGTGGGATCGGTTGACCTCATTGCCCCCACATTGAATCTGTCCCTCTTGGTGGGTGGGAAGTATAATGAGAAATAGAGAAATCTTTCATATTTTTTTTTTAGCTTAAATGCATTTTTGATCTGCTTATTTTGATAAAAATTAACTTTTAATCCTCTTATTTCTAAAACCAACTTTTTGGTCTCCTTGTTAAGAAATTTTTAGGATTTTTTAAAGGGTACTTTGTTTAGAGGAAAATATTTAATCCAACTCACTACAGCCACCTCAACGCACCTCAACGCCACATCATAAATGATTTAGACACATCGTTAAAAATAGAAGGAGATAAAAAAAAGAGTAGTGATATTTGAACAACTATGTGACAACTTATTTTCTCTCTATTTTCATTGGTCAAAAACAATGGAGAGAGAAAAAGGAAGAGAGAATAAGAGTATAATGTGAGTATGAGAGAGAAAGTTGTCAAAAGGTTGTCACAAAGTGGTTGTACAAATATCATTTTTCATAAAAAAAATCCCAAGAGTTTCTTAGTAGGGGGACCAAAAAGTTGGTTTTCAAAATAGGGGGATTAAAAGTTAATTTTTTTTTATCAAAATAAAGGGATCAAAAGTGCATTTAAACCTATTTTTTTAAAGAGTACTTTTTTAGATAATGATAAATTAATATTTATGATTAATATATTTTAAATTTTAAAAATATTATAACAATATAGATTAAATTTGAAGAACTTGTACAAAACCTCCAAAATCCTCATCCAATCCAATATATTTTTAGTTCTATAAAAAATTAGAAAGATTATATCCTCTCAAAATCTTTTATTTCTTCCATTTAATTTTTTTCTTTTTAAAATCTTCCCTTCTCCTTTCTTCAACTTCGCAAACAATACCTTAGAAAATGTTATTCCACGAAGTTCATGAATTAATCCTCCTCGTTTTAATGTTAGAGATATCGATCAGTGTCGGTTAGACAAAAATAAGAGAGAAATGTGTATGAAATATCAACTTATATTTTTTCCTTTTCCTGTTTTAAGCAAATCGACACAATCATACTACTGTTTCATTTGTGAGGAAGGAGAGAACATTGACCTTTTTTTGAGGGGTACAAAATACCAACCGTCATTAATGTTTTGAGCAATTTTCAACTACCGATTTTCAGTGAATCACCTAAAGTGCTCGATCATAGAACTTATCCTAGTTACTCCTAGTATTTGATCAATTAGCCTTGTGCTTTTTCAATTGGATTTGCCTTTGCCACCAAGATACTGACCAAAGACTGCAAAATAATTTAAGAGTAACATGCAAGAATAGACAGGCTGTCGACACGTGGAGGGTCACAAAGATTTTTTTGAACATGTGAAAGGTCACAAAGATGCTAATAGAGAGTGGCTATAGCATCATCATATGTGATGATTCTTTCGCTTTTGTTTTGTTTTCTTTCGGCCATTTGATATGGGTTTTGCTTACTTCATTTCTGTCCCATATTTAGCCGTCAATCACGTTTCTATTGGGTCCATCGTATTTGTATATAGATACACCCTTTTATCTTCAAACACACGTAAATTAACAAAGTGGCTACTAATTAAGACTTAGACAAATAAAACATCAAATCAATCCTTAAAACATTGTAACCAAAAAAAAAAAATCCTCAAAACATTGAGTTTAATTAAAGACACTACCAATTGTTCCCTTACATTATAGTACTGCATGATTTTCTTGGGTACAAATTTACATACTATAGAAAAAAAACGTAGTGCATATATAGTCGTTGTTTAGGTAACATAGCAACAGTTGAGATTTTTATTTGTTTGTTTGTTTGTGCCGCATAACACCTACAAACATTGCGTTTTTTCATTTTGTTAATGTCCTTTTTATCATGAATGTCGCATGATCTTTATTAACTATCATTGAAGGCGTGCACTCAACTTAATCATTTGCAGCTTACCAAATATATTTGAAAGAGAGAAATCAATAACATTTCTTGCTTAGATTTAGGGTTGTTTATTATGAGAGAATGATTTAATTAATAACTAAAACTATCACCTAATTTCCTATTTTAGTTTTATATATGAATATACATATATTATCATTTAAATAGTGTAAACTCCATAAAAAAATTAAATAGTATAGACAATAGATTGGCTTTGGTTAGCTTTCAATTCATGTGGATCATAGAAGTGCTAGCTGACATATTGGCTTTTCTGTTGCTCCAGAAATTATTTTTAAAAATCTAAATTAGGGACACATAAATTTTAGAATACAATTGTATTACTTTAAAGACAATAAATCTTTTTTGGCTTACACTATTGGCTCAAAAGAAAATGAAGTTTTGATCCCATTTTGAAAACCTTTCTTTGTTTTCTTTTGAATTTTCCACCGTTATCCCATTTTGTGCTTGAGTTATTTTTGGTGATAACGCATATTCATTAATGATCAGACAACGATTATGCGGTCACCTTGATTTTTCTATGGCGGGGACTATCCCTTTTAACTATTTATGTGTTGATTTTCAATGGCAAATCGAAAATGAGACATTCAAAACAAATAGTTGATACCATCAAAGTCTAATTGTCTTCTTTGAAAGGTATTCCCTTTCATAGAATGATAATCCTCTCCTTTAGAGTTTATGTTTGGAAAAAGTAATTGTTGAATCATATTGATAGTTGCTTGAGAAATTTTATTTGGACCAGTGGTGTTAACACTAGGAAACTAGTCAATCTCTGTTGCATCTGTAAGGGCCTCGATTTTTTTGGGGCCCAAAACATTTTTTTATATGTAAGGCAAGTAATTAGTAGTTATATATAGGTAATGCGAAAATATCATAAACAAATCATAGTGCTTCAGTGGTGTGCATCTCAATGATTGATTGAGTGAGTGGTTGAGGTTTCTACTCTCACTAGAGTGCTTTTTATTAGTATTTTTTTTATATTGCCTTATTTAGTTTTTTGGAGCCAAAACTTTATATTTTTTTAATATATTTTTTGTCAACCCTTAAAATCTAAAACGGGGCCAACAAATTTGTTAAGACAGCCCTGATGCATAGGCTTTCCACTTCTCTACCAGAAGGAGGAGGAGTGTTAAAAGTATAACATGTATTAATGAAGCACGCTGTTTAAAACTTTGTTGAAATATGCTCACTTTTAATTCTCAAGTAGAAATTTATTAGAAACCAGTTGCTCAGGTAACACAATTAAACAAAGAGATAACACAACCATGTATCCGACACCGACACTACAAAAAGATCTAAATTTAATTAGACATTTGTTGGTTAATGAGACATATGATGTTAACGTCATCTTTACACCTTCTTTAACAAAGAAACAAAAAAAACTCAATATAGCAGCTTATAACACTCGTTTCAATGGTGAAACCATGGGTGGTTGAATGACTTCATTTTTCAATTGGACAGTTTCTTTACTTTTCTTGTTTTTGGCCTTTTTTTTCTTTGGGGCTTTAGTTTGGTACCTCTCTTATACTTATTTTATTAATATTTTTAAAAAATATATTCTGAGTGGGTAGCAAATGATAGGTGTTTTTTGTGCTCCAACTTCTAATGAAACGTCGAAGTTTCACCTTGATGTTTCACTACGATTTTAGTTCATCACAATTTTTTTTTTATAAATATTTAAAATTAAATAAGGAAGTTATTATATTTGATTCAACTTACATTTTATAAATATTTGAAATTAAATATTGAAGCAATTATAGTTAATACAATCTATAAAACTTTGCTAATATGTGTCAGCTAATTAGTAGTAAGATCTTCATTCTGTGAACTCATTGACATGGTTCAAATCCCACACATGACAACCATAAAATGGTGTCGTTTAGCCTGGGAAAGGCTAGTTTTTCCCGCCATGGGAAAGATTTTTTCTGACAATTAGATCTAGTGAAGAAAACATCTTTATCATGGACAGTCAGTATTAAATCTAACCAGTCATCTTCCTCCTTTACCCGCCACCATCTCACCTTGATATGATGTGAAGAAATTGAAGTTTTATTATGGATCCCTGACATAGTTATGACTGGAAAAATGTCGTGGCATATTTGGCTTCATGATTGAGCATAAGAGTTGTAATTTTTGGCACTAGATTGGCCACATAGTGAAAACTTAAAGACCATGTTTATGACCTATCCTTTTGGAATTGCACTTTTAAGTTCCAAAGAAATTTATGTATCATGCAAGAGTGACATAGGTGTTAGAGTCATGCACCACCACCGATCTAATGGTGCACACTTCAAATTGAATAAAATCAGAACCATGCTCTGATGCATGAGGGAGAGACAATGGTAGTGATGATGGTGAAAGGGAGAAGAAGTAGCGTGGTATGCAGTTTGAATCAGAAGGAGTTTGTTTTGATCGTTAAACAGAACATGAACAAATCTGGTGAGGTGGTGGAAGTAGGGCAAGGAGGAAGATGAGTGGTTAGATTTAATACTGACAGTCCATGATAAAGATGTGTTTTTCACTAGATCTAATGGTCAGAAAAAAGTTTTCCCTTGGTGGGAAAAACAAGCCTTTCCTAGGCTAAACGGCACCCCATAAAATGTCCTTCCCTAATTTATTTTTGTAAAATATAAATAACTTATTAGGCTTAAGATCTTGTAAAAAAGACTTAAGATACTGTATTTGACAAGCTTAGATTAAACACTTATACATTTTCTTCAAAATAAAAAAGCACTTCTTGACCAAAAAAAAAAAGCACTTATATATCACTTTCTCCGATCATTTTTATAAAAAATAAATAAGTCAACAAAAGTTAATGTATTTGATCTATGTTATAAATTAAATACATCAACCTTGATTGATCAATTTATTTCTTATAAAAAGAACGGGAGAGAGTATATCCCTTTACCATTCGGAAAAAAAAAACTTGTAATACTATTTTCATATGCATAAATAAATGTGCGATAAAATAAATTAATGAAGAATGACAATTTATTATGTTCATTCATAATAGCTTAACAAAAAAAATTATGGATGAATATCATTCGAAATTATAGCTTAACAAAGTAATAAGGCATTAGTTTTCCTTCAAAAAAGTAATAAGGCATTACTAGTCGGTCCAAAAATAAAACAAATGATATATGATTTTTTTTTAAGGTTTACACATTATTAACATTTAAATATTACCAATTATCACATTTTTTTATGAAGGAATTTCCAATTATTGACATTGGACATGATTCTCACTTTGACTATAAATAATTATTCATTTCTTTACCATACTACTCACAATAAGATATCCAATTTTCTTAAATTTGCAAACCAAGTCTAGTTATAATGGAAGCTCTATTCGAATTGTTCTTGATGTTTGTGGTGTTACTTGTTGCTATTGGAGGTGCTATGGTAGGCAACGTGTAAGGTCGTTTACCACTATGTTGTCCAATTCCTACTGTATGCCAACCGAGAATATGTGAACATCCCCCATGTTGCCGCACCTCTCCACCTGCTGATTTGAAGGCCTAAAACTTTCAACTTTTTTGTGATTTTAAAACCAATCATTTATAATTTTAAAAAGTCAGTCGATATGTAATAATTTCATTAATAAGATTGGTTAAGATATTATACTTTCTTATTCTCTATTTTTTTCCTTCTATTCCAAAATGACCTTGGGTAGTCCAGATTTTAAAATCCGGATTCATGTTTACTATTTCGGATTTTATAATCTGGACAATTCTTATGTATAATCAGCCATCAGATTCTCTCACATTTCAACAGTTTTGAGTTTTGTTGTTAAAAACATTAACAAAAAAACTAAGTAAAAAATCTGTCAAATAAAATCATTAAAATACCACTAAAAAAAATATTCTAAAAATGAAATAAAACTGATGCAAATTCTTTCGGATTTTTCTAAGAATATGAATGATTAAAAAAATGAAAAATGGGTCGAAACGATGAAATTTGGGATTTTGAGGGGCAGAGTTTCGTAAGAAGTCCCTTCTACGGGAGTCATGGTCCTTGAATTTTTTCTGATTTTTTGGGGAAGTTTCAGAGCAATCCGTTCAAGTAGCCCGAAAAACCGATTAATGTTGTCCCTAAAATGGCTATACATGTTACAAACATGTTTAGAATTTGTGCTGATACAGTTCAGATTATATAATCCGAACTGTTTTACCTTGAAAAAAGGTGTTTAGGGGGTTTCCGGATTATGTAATCCGGAAACATCATGTAACGCACCCTATTTTTGAAGTTTTCGGATTACAAAATCCGGAAAAATCCGTAACTCCATTTTTCACTCTATAACAAAAGAAAACACCATTCCGAATTATGAAATCTGGAAACCTCAAGGGCATTTTTGGAAAAAACGCAGGGCGCGCGAGAATCTTATAGGGTGGGAAAAGTAATACTCTATATAGTGTTTTAGATTGGGCCAAAGTCCAACTATGAATTAGATCCACGATCCAGTTGACTAGGAAACACTGTTCAATAAAACATTGAATTGATCCACATGATTAAATCATGATCCTCTAATTACAATTAGACGGTGATTTTTGATTCACGACAAATTAGAATAAATGAAATAACTACCTAAGAACTCGATGTGTCTTACATGTCACTTATAAAAGGTCTCTAACTATTGTTGATTATAAACAATTTGTGCAAAATGTAGGATATCGAGTATTATTGTTGAGGTATATGATAACATTTTCATGAAGTCATATCGACTGTCCATGCAAAGTCTATAACCCTAGATCATTGAAACTAATAATTAAGTATATCGTTAACCACTAAAAATAAATCATTAACTACTAAATTAAACAAAACTAGCGAGTAATTAGGTACTCTAAGTGACTTTTTTTTGGTCAAATAGTTTAGTCGTTATAATTCATCTTTTAAGATGAATAAGTGAAATGTCGGAGTTCGAACCCCAACCCTACCTATAACAATGAATTATCTCTGTCAAGTGAGTTATGTTCACGAAAAGTAAGTAACATGCATGTTTTTAAGGTACCATATTTCATAAAATAAAAGAATTTACTTGGAGATATATGGCATGTTTAGATTGCCTTACTTGACTTATTTATTGACATAAGTTTCGTGCCAATTAAGTGATTTTATAAAATAACTTACTACAATCTTCATAAGTTTTTTTTTTCAACTTGTTTTAATAAATTCTTTAATATGATTTGTAAAAGCAACCGATAGCATATAACAAAAACAATTTAATATAATAAGTAGATGTTTATATTTTGCTATAAAAATAGTTTATGCAATCATATACATAAACCTTTATCATGAAAAAGATTTGTGCTATAGTTTATAAATAAGTTGTTTATCCAAACCGTCCCATAGTTTAATCGAAAGAAATTTTCATATATATATATATACCAACAAAAAGTTCATTGCATACACACTAAATAGAAGAGAAGACAACAAATCACGTTAACAAAGAAGGGAAGTCAACACTCACAAACCACATTATTTTAGTAGCAGAATCCATGCATAATATAGTAATCTCCTAAAGCATGACCTACGTACACACACACACAAACATCAACATGCCTATAGGGTAAGAGTGAATGGCCTTATCCGGCAATCTGAATGGGCTTAACATCAGGCTTTTTAACCTCCTCCTTAGGAACAGTAACAGTAAGCACACCATTCTCCATAGCAGCTTTCACATGATCAACCTTAGCATTCTCCGGCAACCTGAAACGGCGGAGGAAGCTTCCCTGACTACGTTCAACACGATGCCATGTGTTGTTCTTGTCTTCCTTCTCAATCTTCCTCTCTCCGCTTATCTTCAACACACGATCCTCTTCTATTTCAACCTTCACTTCTTCTTTCTTCACTCCAGGAAGGTCAGCTTTGAATATGTGTGCTTGTGGTGTTTCCTTCCAGTCAATGCACGCATTTGCGAAAGCAGTGGTGTTATTGGTTGAGCTGTTATATTGGAATGGGTACCATTGGTCTAGGTCCAGTGAGAATGGGTCGAAGATGTTGGTTCGTCGTCCTGTACCAAAGATGCTTGGAATCAGCGACATATTGTTCTGAATTCTGAAACTGAGTAGTGAGGAGAGTGTTGAAAAGTTTGATCTAGTTATGGTTTTGTTTTGTTGACTTGTTATGACGATTGAAGTTTTCTGTTGATGAAGAAATGATGAGGGAAAGAGTGTATATATAGGAAGAGAAGGATATTTGGGTGGTTGTGCGAATTATTCGTGATTGTTCAGGAAGGATGAAGAACAACGTTTTGAAGAAACCTGAGGAAGGGTTTTTGTGGCATGCCAGCGTGGAAGTTGTGGAAAAGTCAAGACATTTCTCGAATGTTGGTGAGTGTGATTGTTCTTTCAAAATACGAAGAAAACAGCCACGTAAATCCACGAGTGAAAATATAGGAACTTTCTTTTAAGGAGAAAAAATAGGAACTTAACATTTGTGAAAAGATAGATAGATTTTGTAAAAGATAATTTTTCAAAAAATAATGATTATTTTTGGTTAAAGATAAAAATAGGGGAGGATGATAAACTTATGGCCTTAATATATTGTTTTCTCTGTAAATACTTACACTTTTGGTTTTAATTAACGTAAAAAATTTCTTCGATATTTAGTATCTTATAAGTTTTCCATCACAATTTTTGGTTTTTGTTTTTAAATCAACACATATTTTTCATTGATATTTTAAGTTTTGTCACTCTTTTAAAAAGAAATTGTCGCAATGTTTAGAATATTATAAGAATCTTTAAAAAAAATGAATTATCAAACAAAACATAACTTTAATATGAACTTTTATGTTTTGGAAGCTTAAAAAAATCATATTTATTTGATGTTTCGTTACATTTCTTCAACAACTCTCCTAATATTTCAAACATTTCTTCAAAAACTCATTAGAAAATATGATGGATACAGATGAAGTGACACAAAAGCAAAGACCGAATATGTGGACGAAAAAAAATTGCAGACTAAAAGTCGAATAATTTTTTAGGTAAACTAACAAAAAGTTAAAATATTTATATGAATGAAAACTCACTTTGGTTGGCCTGGTGTGTTGGCTTGAGATTTTGAAGTGTGTTCTTCCTTAAGGTCTCAAGTTCGATTCTCCACGGTAGTATTTTGGAGGAGCTCGTTTTGCTTATTAATTTTTTTACAGGAATAAAAAATAAACTCATAATTGAGGGTGGAGGAAAGGTGGATTAGCGGTTAAATGAAGTTAATCGATAATAAATGAAGTTATAGCGGTTAAGTCAACTTATAATTAACGACGGATAAATCGATGAATTGAATTATAAATAGGAAAATGCTAGATATCAAGAATGATTTTATCAAAAAAGTTTCAAGAATGACATGGCACAATAATCACCCTTAGATTTCAGTCTCATTTATTAACATTTCATAAAAAAAAAATACATAACACCCACCACCCCATGATTTTCGGCCAGGCAGAGATTTTATTGGCTAACATTAATTTCAGGACAATTTCTTGATAAAATCTAAGGGTGATTATTGTGCCATGTCATTCTTGAATTTTTCTTGATAAAATTTTTCTTGATGTATAACATTGCTCTTATAAATATCTATTTATGTCGTTTAATCCTAAAAAATAAACTCATAATTAAGGGTGGAGGAAAGGTGGATTAGCGGTTAAATGAAGTTAATTTATAATAAATGAAGTTATAGCGGTTAAGTCAACTTATAATAGACGACGAATAAATCGATGGATTGAATTTATAATTTCTTATAAATTGTAGGATTCTTAACATTACTTAAGTAACTTATAAAAAAATATTATAAATAAAAAAAAAAGTTATAAACTCTTGAAAAAAATTGTCAAACATTTCTAATTTGGTTGTATGAACTTTATTTATAATCTATCCACTATAAGCTATTTGATTAATAAACTAGTCATAACTATAAAAGCTTAAAATTTAGAAATCTACATGGAGATTTAAATTTAAAGCAAGGAAAATATATTAGTTCCATTCAATTAAAAAGATAAAGAAATAGCCCCAAGTTTAACCGGCATTATTCCATTAAGTTATCAATCTTATGCCTCTCTAAAAAAAAAAAAAAATCAATCTTAAGCCCTGTCTAACACTCTAATCTAAATCAACATCAGTGAATATGTAACTTTGATAATTTTACCTCAAACTAATGATTGCTTGTTAACTTAGTGATTCAAGAATATTGAAATTTATTTGGTAGGACAAAAATGCAAGCTAAACTCCAAATACTATTAAAATAGAATAGTGTAGAAATTTATAGAACATCCTTTCGGTTCACTTGCCTCAAGAAGAAAATAATTCTTTCGGTTCATCCCTATCTCTCTATAGAATATTCAAGAAAATCCTAGATACTTATTTTGGCTCCTATATATAGGTTCCTCTCTTTCTTTATCAGCAACAGAAACAGCAATCTACGAAAAAACGAAAACGATTTTGTGAATTCACCTCTTAAAACAAAGATTCTGCAATACAATGTCTCTCATTCCAAGCTTCTTTGGTGGTAGACAAAACAACGTTTTTGATCCATTCTCAATGGATATATGGGATCCACTCCAAAGTTTTCCATCATCTGCTCGTGAAACAACTGCATTAGCAAACACACGTGTGGACTGGAAAGAAACACAAGAAGCTCACGTGTTCAGTGTTGATCTTCCTGGTTTGAAGAAAGAAGAAGTGAAAGTTGAAATAGAAGATGGAAATGTTTTGCAGATAAGTGGTGAGAGAAACAAAGAGCAAGAAGAGAAAGATGATAAGTGGCATCGTGTTGAGAGAAGTTCTGGGAAGTTTATGAGGAGGTTTAGGTTGCCTGAGAATGTTAAAATGGATCAGGTTAAAGCTGCTATGGAGAATGGGGTTCTTACTGTTACTGTTCCTAAGGAAGAAGAGAAGAAGAGTGAGGTTAAGTCTATTGAAATTTCTGGATAAATCTTGAAGGGTGTTTCTCCATTCTCACTTGGTCCATGTTGTGATGTTCCTTTTGTAAAACAATGTCTACTTTTGTTTTAGTCCTGTGGTGTAAGGTCTTGGTAACTATAATGTATATGCAGGGTGTTGTAAAATATTTTCAATAAATAAATAGTATTAAATTAGTTATGTTATTGTTCGATTGGTTCCATAAATTAGTTTTCATTTGATATAATATTTGTCTAATTTTGTTATTAGAATGATAATTAGGTACTTCATATTTTTCTATAATTTTTTTTTTAGCTGAACTGAGTTTATGGAATCATCAGAGCTGAGCCTCTACGGCAACTTACAAACTGCTCACAAAACAGGTCTTTACCGTGACATCGGAAATTAGAATACACTTATGAAGAGCAATATTTAGGTAGTATACACTCTTGTACCTCTACATGGAAATACAACACCCTCTCTCTCTCTCTCTCTCTCTCTCTCTCTCTCTCTCTCGTATTAGGTGTCCTGTTTTGATTGGTTGTGAAAAGAGTGGTACAATGTGTATGAGAAAAGGGTGTCTATGTATCTCTTTATTCTTTCTATGAGTTAAATCTTTATCATCCAGAAGTCCTAGTTCAACTGGCAAAACGCCGAAATTGTTAGGCCAGATGCCATGATCCAGGTTCGAACCCCAGTACCATCACTTGTGTGTGTGAGTTTATAATGACTTTGCCATTTCGTCTATCTAAAAAAAAAAAAAAATCTTTATCAACTTAAAAAGAATCTTATTGATATGATTACGTATTTTTATGTGTTTGTAACTTTTAGAATAATAATTCTTTGAGAAATATACATTTTTTTCTTATACTCCATTTGTTTTAAAATATATGTCGGAGTTAATCACTTCACACATGCCAATGTATAACTTTGACGGTTAATATATTTAATTATCTAAAGTAAAATTTTATAAAAATTTAATATTTTAAAAATATTTGTCGAGACAAATAAAACAACATCTTATATGCTAACATTTGTATTTATATATTAGTTAAAAATTAGTCGAAGTAAGTCATGTGAATAGTGGACATTGCAAAAATGCGACATGTATTTTGAAACAGAGGGAGTATGAAGTGGACTAACTTCTAAAAATATACCAGAGAGGGAAAACTATTTCACTTCATAGATGGATTTTTTCACTTCACTTTTCTTTTTCAAGAGAGGGAAAGAAAAGGAAAGAGATGAGGAAACACGAAAAAACTAACCGATGGACAGAAAAGAAAAGAGACGGGGAAACATGAAAAAACTAACCGAGAGATGGATGAAGAACTTGAGGGAAGAAATAAAGGAAATATGTGATGTGAGAATGAGTAATGAGATTATGATAGGATAAAATGCATTAACTAAGAAGTATTTTATATTGGATTTTAATGTTGGGTTTAACTTTAAGTGTGTTTGAGGAGGGACAATATCAATAAAATGGGTGGGGGGGTGGGATGGGGTTAGCATCAACTCAGTCTGTTAATTCGTTGGATCTAAAAATCAAAAATCAAGAACCAAACAAAACCATGCCGATTTAGACTGCTTTGGTTTGGTTTTGAACCGAACCACACTAAATCGAATCTTTTTTCAATCTCGTTGGTTTTTTCTAAACAACTTATACCTTGTTTACAAACTCATCTTGTTAAGGGTCCCATATTGAATGAGATATGACTTAAAAATGTGTTTATAAGCAAAGCCAATCTTCACTTTTACATGTCAATTTTGTAAGGTTGATTTAGGCTCGACCTATATTCTAATATGATATATCAGAGCTCCTTACGATCTATGGTCATGTGGGTTATGGGCCCATCGCGCCATGTACAATCTGATTTCTATTATCAGGCAGTTCTTGTTTGTATCCTGTCCTCGGTGTGATTGAGTTGTGTTAGGGGTTACACATTGGATGAGATGTGAACTGATAATGTGCTTATAGAAGAAGACAATCCTAACTTTATAAATTATGAGAGCAAATTGAATATAAAATTAAGATCAAATTGATGAAAATGTTAGATAAAAATTGGGTGTAATATTTTCAAATGATTACAAATTATGAAACAATTTTATGAAGTAAAAAGGGGTAGTATTATTCAAAAGATCATCTCTTTCTAACTGCTACAACGCGTTCCCACAAAAGTTGCTTCAGAAAATAACATATTCCAATCTAACAAATAGGAATCGTATTTTTAAAATTATTTTTAGACAACTTTTGTGACAACAATTTTTTCTATTTTGTTATATGATAAAAACAATAGAAAGAATAAAGGAGAAAGTAATAATAAAATATGTGTATGAGAGAAATAAGTCTAAAAAATTGTTTAAAAATTATTCTACAAATATAATTTCTCATATAACTCAAAAAAGTGAAGTTCGTGGATGGAAAATCACATAACAAACCTCCGTTAGAGGTGCTCTTAACGTGGTTCAATGGAAGAACATATGAATTAAAGTGATAAGGAGGTAATACTTATTTTTATTAACAACAATATGAACTACTAAAAAGAATTCCTAGTTTCAAATGGAGTGCGTTCAAACTGCAATGCACGAATAGAAAGCATAACACAAAAACACACAACTTAACATATACTAGTTAGTACAATGCCATAGCAGACAGCAAGACACAGAGCAACAAACAAGTAGACACTTGAGACGTTAAAAAAACACAAACCAAATTTAAACATAAAAGCACTAGATCATTTTAACACAAGGACACAACACAAGTACATAAATATTATTATTTCTTGGTCTACCTATGGATCGTGTATTAAGAATTTCTCTGTCTGTTCCTACTTCCTATAGTACACTTGTTTTGGATTTTTTTCTACATAGATTAGGAAATGCATGTAAATAAAGATAAATGAGAGAAGCTAAAGAGATAAAATAGTGTAAGTAGTTTATGTTTGATTGATTGTTTGTCGAATACATTGTACATTAGAATTGTTTTTAATCCTACTCGCCAAAACGACATGATTTAGAGTGTTTATCGTTGCTTGGCTATCTGCACAATTTGTCTCCTTGAGGGGCTTCGTGGTGTCCCACGTTCGGATGACAACTTCTCACTTCAAGGCATGATCCATTCACAAAGTCCAATGTATGTGTCTCTTTCTCAAAATGTGCATCTTTATCCATCGCTCATTGTGATTAGTGGCGATATAAATAGGGGTTGTGGGTTTAGTGACTCATTGTCCAATTTCATTGAGCTTTGACTCAGTTTGATCTCACATACCCTTCAGCGGACTCAAGAAAGAATTGAATGACCCTCGTTTGGCTATAAGACACTTGCATAACCTTCCATTGGCTTGGGGAAACTCGACTAACCTAAATTCGCTCATATGCTGATTTCAGCTAACAAGATAATTACTTTTAGGTGTAAACTGATTCCATAGTTTTTCTTTAGTTTAATCTTCCATTCATCATTGAAAATTTTTCATCATTAAATTAATGGATGGGAGAAAAGAATCCAAAAAGAAAGGAATTAATTTATGCAACTTATAATACTATATTATATTGCTCAACTACAAACTTGACCAAACCAACAGAACTAGTGCTATTACAACATAAACCATAGTCAAATTTACATATCTTGAATGTTTTCACTAACACATGAATCATCCACATCAATAGCAGCTACTTTGGAAGCACTAATCTTAAAGGAAGCAGATTGAATCTTATATGGTAACTTAGCATTACTAACAGAAACCACTCCTTTTTCTTCATCTCTCTTCAAATCACTAGGAGGTAAAAAACAATCCAAAGACAACCCTTTAATATTAAAATCAACTTCCTCAATTTTCCAAACCTCATTTATACTTGTCCTTGAATGATTCTCAGGTCCTTCACCAAACCTTGACAAAGTGACCCAAGTTTTCCCACAATGTGCTATTTGAATACCATCCACTATTCTATAGTCTTGTATTAGAGATTCTGTATTTGTTTCCCAAAATATGAATTCAGTTTCTGAGGATTTTAGTTTAATCAAGTTGGTGTCTTCTAATTGAACCAAAAGTCCCGTTCTTTGGCTGAAATAGCCTAAAACTGTGTGACCAATTATTTCTATGTTGCTACTGCTTCTTGTTTGTAATGAAGTGGATTCTGCTTCAAGTTTTAGAATGAAACATTCTTCATTGTTTACTGTTTTCTCTCCTATGCATGTTGAGTTGTTGAATAGATTGGCAGTGGACTTTGGATCAAGACCCTGTTCAAATTAAGACAATAATTAATGTATTAAGAGATATGTATAATGAACAAAATAATAGTAATTTGTACTATAAGCTTATAAACTAGTATATGTATTTTCTAAACACAATAACATTAAACTAGCATGTGTATTTTCAAAATTTTCTCATATTAACATTTTCAAAACTAAACCGAACTACATTGAACAATAAATCGAAATTGTCTACAATACAATTATTTGAATGGTTCGATCATTGTCTACGTTCAAGTTGTTTAAAGTAGTTGAACTATGATTTGAAGATCAAGCGGGTTTGACGCAAGGGCCGACTCCAATCATCTCACGGTAGCCCATCAAAAGGCTTGGAAGGGCAGGAATTAAAGTAAAACAAAGCTTTATGAATTATTTTTTTGGAAACAAGTTGTCATGCACTAAGGATTGAGAATGACAAGCATTGTTGACATTTAGGGGTCACAACTAATTAATTGGATAAATTCAAATTTCAAACTTAGGATTTCCTTGCATTACCTATTAAATTGTTGACTTTTGATATTAAATGTAGACCTTCGCTTTATGGTAGGGATAAGTTAATTTCTATGAAAAAACTATTTGGAAATTGACCTTTTTCAAATGAGCAGGGAGGAAGTACCTAGTTTTAGGTGTGGTGGATTCAATTAGGCAATGTTTGGTTAGGTAAGCTTGCAACGTCCAAACTTATATTTTCTGTTATAGAAAGCTAGACCTTTATGTAAAAAAGAGAAGGAAAAAAAGTGAAGTGGGAACACAACATAGTACATACATTTTGAACACATTAAAATCAGATTCACACTTGAAACAATGTGAAACAAACAAATTTGAAAAGTAACACTAAATTTTCCAGCCCTCCACCATGGAATTGAGTCCATTGTTATAAAAATCAATGAAGAAGAATGAATTATTATTTTTTTTATTATTATTATTATAATTAAAAAAGCAGTAATGTTCATTTACAATTGTCTTTGATAAGATTTAAACTATGTATCTCAAGGCACACAGTGGAGTTCTTAATATTAAGTTGACACTTTATATATACTTTGAGACGTTCATATATAAGAACCCTCTCTTTGAAATAGTAAATTTTCATATGTAATTGACAAAAATTTAAAAGACTCAAACTATCTATTACTAGACCATCTAAGTGTTGTGCTAGTTTCTATATACTAATCACACATTCTTTCAAAATTAATACTACCTTTAATTCATGTAATGAAAAGAAAAACAACACAACACAACATTCACACAATGCCAAAAAATGATTAATGAACTTTAAATTAAATTTACCTGAAGTAAACGTCTAAGTGGCCTAGGTGGACCCCTTGAAGCATGAGAATGATGCCAAGGTGTTTGCCTCCAAGCCACTTTTCCATCACTCCCTGCACTAATTTTGTACCCAGAAACCACCAACTCTAAACACCACAATTCTGGTCTCTTTTGCCACAACACAAAACCTCCCAACTCTTCTTTCATATCCACCTTCTTCACTTTCTTCACCATCTTCTTGCTATTCACACCCCCTTCCCCCGCCACAAACTCTGAGGTCCCTATTCTCACTTCACCCATTGCATACATACTTTCAACATTATTCAAAACATTCTCTCCTCCCACAGCTGCCACATATTGTTTTACTATATACTTCGCCATCGACGCCTCCTTCAAAACACAAAATAATTTAAGAAAAATTACAAAGAATCAAAACTTAGGTGCATTTTCGTACAATATCCCAATTTTCAATTAGACAAAACTTATGTATATTTCATTATTTGTTGTTCTTACCTTCAATATTTTTTTGTAGCACCACAAAAAGCTTTGAGAAAATCCATTTAGATAAAATTTTGAGAAAATTATGAATTTAAGAAACTCGTGGTAGTTATGAATATTTTAACTTAAGAACAATACAAAAATCACCTAAGTAAAAACAGATGAGACAAAATTAAAAATTGTGGTTTTGCATTATAAATTTATAATTAATCTTAATCAAGAAAACAAAACAAAAAAGTTTATTTTATACTTACAATGTTATGGCCTTTAATGTTGCGAGTGATGATGGGTTTGTACTCATTGGTGATAGGGAAAGGAATCAATGGAGCTCCTACAACACCAAGCAAAAGTTGAATATTTGTGTTTGGATCTTCAAAACGTGATGATCTTGATTCATTGTTTGGTTTCATCCATTGCTTCATGTTCTTCCATGTGGTTCCACTCTTGTTGGTGAAAATATCTTCTGGGATGGGAACTTCTAGCACTGTTTCAAGGCCATCCTCATGATAAAGGTTGGGACAAAGCTTCTTCATAGCAGAGAGAAAAATCAAAATAGAGAAAAAGATGAATAAGAGTTTAAGAAGATAATAATGAGAATATGTATCTTGTGGGTTGATTTGAATATCTCATACAATAGAAAGACTTTAGAGATAAAAGGGTTATATGTTATGTATGAATGGCATGTGTAATCACATCATATTTAGGCTCACGTGGATATAGATAGTCTGATCTTGATCAAATAACTCATATTCTAACTTCGTAATAACAAGTTGATTTGTATAATTCGAATATTGTTAGTCTAGTTAAGATCGAATGGTTAAGATCGCGTGATTATGTGAATGTGTCCTTTTTCTTACCAATGGAAATGGGATTGGAGTCTTGAATTGAAAGGGAGAAAGAAAGGGATGTATGTATGAGATACTTAATGTGTATGTAACTTTGGAAAAAGATCACCAACCAAACTATATTGGGACCCCCTCTTTGTCTATTTCGTCGTGATTGCACGCATCTCGTATACTATTACTATTACTTATTGGAAAGTTAAATTACGGTTTGTTTAAAATTTATACTTGTTGTACTTGTTTAATTTTGAGGATTAGTTTTGCTATATTTTATAAATGAAACATGTTAATTACTGTGGATCGTTGTCGTTGATATTAATTCTAAAACAAAGGTTTGGTGCTAAAAGCTCCCAAGTCCATATAGTGTTAAAACTTATGTCATTCATTTTTATTGGTTTTAATTATCTCTGAATTTAATTTATTTATATATACTTGTTTAGTCTTCTGCATATCATTGATCTCATTCAAAGCGGTCTTAAATGTTCTATTTTAATTTCAGGTAATTCATATTTACGAGTTGAGATATTCTCCATTTTTATATATGACATGTAATCGAAATTTACGGAGTTTGATATTATACGTTATTGAATGCTATATGTTAAAAAAAATTACGCGTTGAGATCTTCTCCATTTTTATATATGATGTGTAATTAAAATTTACGGAGTTTGATATTACACATTATTGAATGATATATGTTAATACACAAATTTTACACGTTGAGATCTTCTCCATTTATATGAGTTGAGATTTTCTTTCATTTTTACATATGTTGATATAAATTTTTTACATTGATCTCTTTTAGTAGTATTAACATAGTTTTTTAGTAACAAAGTAATAACAAAGTCTAATAAATCAAAATAACCCAGTCAAAAAATAATCAAAATAATATACGTTGATACAAAATTGGATGTTGCACAAACGAACAAAAATTGTTTTCCCCTTAGTTTTTAGATGATAATTTGCACTCAAATTTAATAATGTAACAATATGTTCTCCTTTGTGCACCAAAAAGTATGTTCTCCTTTCTTTTTCACATAGTTTTACCATGATTAGTTAACAATTTATAAACTGGCATTATCGATATATCATATGTCATATGTGATAGGTAGGTAAAATATATCCCTTAAAATAAGTAGGTAAAATACATATATTATATGCTTGGTGTATCCGCTAGTAAAACAAATAAGATTACGCTTTCTCTTCAATTAGACGTATAAATGTACACACTAAGCAAATTTGATTAAGATGTAAACGGAGCTTAAATCAAAAGTGAAACCAGCTAAAAGAAAAGATAAATTCATTGCTTATGTTACAATTTACTGAAAAAAGAGAAACACTTGAGTTCAAAAGAGATTTGATTACCCCCACAACTCAAACTTTGTTACCTTATATTATGACATACTTTCACTAACTTTATCTTTTACACAACAATCATTAACTAGGTAAAGGATTCTATAATATTATATGATCATACTTATGGTTGGATGCTCTAACATTGTACCTTAAACAATGTCCATAATATAATAATAGGAAAAATGATTTTATTCCTCCAACAACTTTTTAAAACCGATCACGTCCATAAGTATCCATCGAGACAGAAAAAAATGTATTTTCTCTTGGTTCATCAATTCTCATTCAAGAAAATTTGTATTTTTCCATCCAAATGTCTACTTCTGGACGGGGTCGATTTTAAAGAATCATGAGAGTAAGAAAATGGTTCCTATATAATATGATATGGGTGCAGAGAACATAAAGATGCAGGGGTCCCAAGTATATAAGATATGCAAAGAAGATGTACGACCAACATTCTAATTCAAAATGTAATCAAGAATGGTAACCCATGGCCCTGCCCATTGGTGGTTGCTTTGTTATTAGCTAGGATCACATGAATCTATTCGTGTTCCAAATAGACAAGGCCATGTGAGCTGTGCTTTGATCCTGTTTCTGATTTTCTTTTTGGTCCTGTTATGCTGACTAGGATGGTATAAAGCGACAAGCTATTACATTGTCCTTTCTAAATTACGAATCATTTCATGCACGTTCTAGTTCTTGTGAATATGCTACTATATTGATGATATTCATATTATCATACATATTGGAGCTGCAACTTCCTAGTAGCTTAGGTTGTTGTTACAACTTCAATTAATCTAGGAGATCACTTATTTTGTGTGGAAAAGAATAATAATGTATTGGTTGAATGGTTCTTTTGCTATAGTTGATGGATTAAATTGTATATTTTTAAATAATTTATAAATATCCTTCAAAAAAAATTATAAATAAATTAATCCATTATTTCCATCCATCAATTAAAATCCTGTCCAAATCTATATGATTCATTCAATTTTTTACCTTGTTTCATACGTTTTTTCTATTGAAATAAAAATTTTATGTTCTACTAAAAAAAAATCTGAAGTTTTTCTTTTCCCTGTACAATCTCCGTAACTAGTTAGAGAGTGTGTTTTGTTTATCGATTACAACGTAATTGAAATTTACGATTCCAGTATAAAAAAAATGAAATTCCAACCATTTAGTGGAATGAGAATGTTTTAAATATTATAATAAGTTGTAAACACGAACAACAACGACCATGTCATATATCACTAAATAAGATTGACTATATTGATCAAATTATGTAATAATGGTCTATCATAAACAATATTTAGATCCAACTTATTAATCTGCAGGTCATTCATAATAATTCATCTTATAGTTTTTCTAGATCTTCCTCTACCTATAAGGATCCGACTATCTTCGATTTGATCTAAATTGTGTTTGTTTATGCTTTTCTTTGAGAAAACAATCTATTTTTTAATTAAAAAATATATCATTTTTGTCTTTTTTTATCGTTTGTTTAGGATTTTCAATAAAAGAAATTTCATAAAAAAAATCATTTTTGACTCTAAATGAAATGCTATAGGACTAACTTTTCGTGAAATCTTTTTTTTTTTTTTAAATAAGAAGGTAGCACATGAACAATTTTTTTTTAAAAAAAAAACTCGGTAACACTTGAACAAGTTAAAAATTATTGGTTTAAAAAAAAGTGATTATTATGGGTGGTCGATAAACAAAAACAACTTTAGATTTTTTTATAAAATATCTTTAGATTTTTTAACAACAAAATTTATTTTTTTAAAGTTGAAACAAACACACCCCTACTTTACCACAAAATCAATAGATCTCTCTCTACATGTCCAAACCCCCTAAATCTAATATCCATAATTTTTTCTACTATAGGTGTTACCACAATTTTCTTTCTAATATTTTCCTTTATAGTTTTTCCACTCATCCAACACAACATCCTCTCCACTACGCTAATTTTCTTTCTAATATTTTATCCTTTATAGTTTTTTCTTTATAGTTCTTCACCGTCCAAAACTTTGTTCCATCCATACAACGTTATCACTCTTACAATTGTCCGATAAAATTTCCTCTTCAACTTGAGTGGTACTTTTGCATCACATAAAACACATGAGGCTTTTTTCCATTTCAACCTTACAGCTAGAATTCAATGATTTACATCTGGTTCTATATCTTTGTTGTTTTATATATACCATGGACACAAGATATTTAAACTATGTAACATTTGGTATGATATGATCTTCATATTTCGCCTCTAACGTAGAAATACTTCGCCTTTTGCTGAAATTAAATTCCATATACTTTGTTTTGCTTCTACTCAGACGAAAGTCAAATGTTTCTAAGATTTGTCTCCAACCTCCCATTCAATTTCGTAAGCACGTCCAAAATTAAAGTGAAACGATAAGGCTTAAAGTTGATCATTGGTGTAATCCTATTGTTATGAGAAAATCATTGGGAGCCGCATCATGCGTCCTCTCATTAGTTGAAGCCCCGTTGTACATATTCTTGACAACTCGAATATAATCAATCCTAACTCTTTTATTCTCTAGAGCTTGCCCCATAATTTCTCTAGATAGTCCATCATACGTCTTCTCGAAATAAATAAAAATTAAGTCCAAATCTTTTTTATCCATTTACACGTCATAGTAAGTAGATTGCTTCTGTGGTCGATCACCCATGCATAAAATCGAATTGATTTATAATAAGTTGAAGAATTAGTTTAATTAGGAGGTTCTATCGTATCTTTTATATTCGTTATTAAAATATGGGATGATTTTTCTTTTGTTAGATTAGAGGACATAAGAATGATCATTAAAATCTAACACACATAACACACATAGTAGAGAGTGACTCGAAGGTGGTTGTCGATATGGTTTCTAACAATTGCAAGTTCAATGGAGTCATTCCTTCCTTGAAAAGACGTATTCAAGAGCTTCTTCAACGGGATTGACATACTCAAGTTATTCACACGTGGCATGAAGGCAACATATGTGCTGACTGGCTAGCAAACTTTAGTTTTTCTTTGGATTCTTGGAATTTGCTTGTTTTGGAGACTCCTCCTAGTGAGTTTCGAAGACTCCTTTTTGATGATATTTATGGGGCTTGTATGCCTAGATGCATCTAGCTTCTTAGTTTTTCTTTTTGGCTATTACTTTTTCCACTCTATTATAAGTATTTGATTTGATTATTTTTCAAATTTTTTTGAAAGCATTTTTGAAAAAGAATATCCCTTAAAGCCATAATAAATTTATTAAATACGTCATTTCTGAGCAACATAGAGCACATGAGTCAACTTATTCCTAAAATGAGCACATGAGTCGACTTATTCCTTTTTTTTTTGAATGAATGAGTCAACTTATTCCTAAAATGCTTAGTAAATATCTTGTATTGTTTTTTTTAGGGTAGTAAATATCTTGTTTTGTTAGGCAAAGGGAAATTAACATTATAATTTTATTTTTGAGAAAAATAGAAAAACCGAAAAATAAATGTGAAATTAAAGAATATTTCACGGTGAATGATATGCTTCTCCACCAATGTGCCAAACCCCACAACAAGCGATGCTAGGCGTACATAGGAAACGTACATAGGACTTTCTCAAAATTAAAGAACTATCTCAATACTTGCTAACATTGAAACCATAAACCATAAGATTTTTCAGTATAGTAAATTATTCAAACAAAAGGAAAAGCACAAGGAACAACGTCCAAGCATAAAGCGTAGAATAAAAAGGATGCTACTCAACAAAAGAATAATCTAACTCATAGTGTAGATGTCTAAAACACCAATCTAAGTAGGGTTGTTCCTCGTAGGAAACTTGTCTTACATGATGATCAATAATTCGAAAAGGTAGAATGAATTCTGGCATTTTATTATCATCTCCTTTATACACTTTGTATTTGTGACATGGAAGATCGATGACATACACAAATTTTTTTTCATAACCCCACAACTCCGGATTGCTCAATGCATAGTACTTTCTCCCGGGAGCATAAAATAATGCAAGGACAAAGTTTCCAACTTTACATAATCCATGGTTGAAAAGTCTATCTTATACGCATTAAATATTTCCTTGGACATAAAATTGAGCACTAAAAGATGTTCATCACAACTAACCAACCTTACATGTGAGTAATCACTATAAGCTATACTAGGAGTACTCTTCAATTCTAAAAAATGTATAATTGCAGAATTCAAGTTGAGTATTCCTATGATGGCCATGTCAGTGACAACATATACGGTATTGTGTAAAACAGCAAAGTCAACAACCTTTTGTGATGTCGAATAAGTAACCCAGCCACAATTTTGAGATTTATACACATGCAAATTGTCAGAATTTCTACATAAAACCATTAAGATAAATTCCTTTGAGCCTTTGGCAAAAGCAAGTAACACGTGGCAAGCAAAACAAGAGAAATCGCCTTTAAAAGTTGAGTTGTTGATTTTCATTTGTCTTCTTTTAAATGGATTAATTAGTATGAATGAACTATATAAATCTGTCATGATCAAATATCTGCTAGAAGACCCTTGATAGGAAAATTTGAAGAAGTTATTTAACATCTTTGAGTGATAAACGTTTTGGTGAGATAAACTGATGAAGGAAAAATATTTCTTAGAAATTGAAGACTTTTGGACAAGTAATGGTTCTTAGGATGCCATGAAGTTCCTCCAATAAATTTTATGAAATTGCCACTAATTCTTACACACATTACCAAATGTGAAAAGGTCATCAAAATTTTGCATTTTAGAAATGATGATATCCATCAAATCCCAAGAAAGTTGAGAGACTGCTATCTTCATTTTTTTCCCTTTGTATCACAACAAAAGAAAATGTTAGGTGATTACAAAAATATGTCTTTCTTTTTTCTATATTTCTGAACCATAATTTTTTCTTTTCATATCATAATACCAGAGAAAAGAAACAAATAAAGGAAAGATTTATTTCCCCATTTTTTTCAAACAAAAATCGAGACCAACATATAAAAGAATATAATTATATACTTTCTTCATTTTTTATTTTAATGTGGGCAGTTTATTTTTCCATTTCCGCGATCATCATCATGCTGGTGTATCCCCTAAAAAAAAATAATCATGCCCGGGTATCTCATTAGCAAACAATAGATAAGCACACCAAAATGCTCATCCAAACCAAGTAACAGGCCGTTCGTTCTTTGCAGAGTGCAATGAGCTCAACCGAGCTGGGCCTCCTAAAATGATGGGTCTCAAGAAAAAAATTATTGCTCAATATTCCCACCCCCACTCAAAAAAGAAAAATAAACATGTTTCATGTTTCAATTTCTAAGTAAAAAAATCATGTTTCATGTTTATATTTCTAAATTAAAAAACATGTTTTTAGTAAAAATAATTGCTAATTTTGATTTCGGTGGCTAATAATTATTATATGAGTGTTATTTTCAATTTAAATAGAAGATTAATCTTTAAAAAAAAATTGTGTTTTTTTTATTAAGGCATATTTTTACTACGAGAGAGTCGAGCGTCCAGTTTCTTAGGGACGGCCCTGCCAAGTAACACTGGTATGTATTTGTCAAAGGTATTAAGGTTTATTCGGGGGTATGGATATTCAGTGCAACCCTATCCATTTCTCGCGCGCCCTCTTTTTTTTTTCAAAAATTGCCCTTGAGATCGTCCGGATTTTAAAATCCGAACTGGTGTTTTCTTTTGTTATAGGGTGAAAAAAAAATGAGTTTTTCACCAATTCGGATTTTATAATCCGAAAAAATCCAAAAATCTCAAAAAATAGGGCGCACTATTTGATTTTTTCGGATTATAGAATCCGAACACCCCGTAAACATCATTTTTTCATGGTGCTGATGTAGTTCGGATTACGTAATCCGGACAGCACCAACACCAATTCTGAACATGTTTGTAACATGACTAGTCATTTTAAGGACAATATTAATCTTCCTAGTTTTCATCCTTGTGTTTTTATAATCAAGACTCCCTTATAAGGGACTTCTTACGAACTCCGCCCTCAAAATCCAAAATTCAATCGTTTAGACCCTTTTTTTCATGGTGCTAATGCAGTTCGGATTATGTAATCCGGACAGCATCAACATCAATTCTGAACATGTTTGTAACATAGATAGTCATTTTAAGGACAATATAAATATTCCTAACTCTCATGCTTGTGGTTTATGATTTTATTTGCATGAATAAACCCTTTTTTTGGTTGTTTTTAAAAGCAAAATTCAAAATTGTTGAAATTGGAGAGATTATGATTGCTGATTATACATAAGCATAGTCCGGATTATGAAATCCAAACTCGTCCGGATTATGGAATCCGAACTGCAACAGGATATTTTTGAAAATTTTACAGGGCGCGTGTGAAGGGCATATGGTGAGAAAAGTAATACCCCCAATTTTTCTCACCACCTTTCAGTTGAGTGGTTTTTTTAGACCCCTTCAATATCTCCCTGCTCTTCAAAATTCCGCTTTTACCTATATATATCCTCTGATATATACATCTTGTAAGATCTGAGAGTTAACTCCCGTTCGCCAAGTTCGGGAGTTATCTCCCGGATGACTGTTTTTTAGGCTGAAGTTCTGTGTGTCTGGTCTCGGTTGTGCTGATTTCGACTGCCTTGGTCCTTTTTTTTGGGAAGCCTTGGTCCATTTTGAATACCTTTGTTTTTTTGTCCTACAGGTGATTCACATTTTGTCACCCATGTTTTAGCTTTAGTCGAAGAGTACTTAACGGTTAGCTTTCTTTTGGTGGGTAAATTAGTCCCTACGGATTGTATATGCTATTTTGTTGTGGTTATTCTTTACACTTCTACCAATTACTATTGGTGCAATGGTCTAAGTGGCAGTCAATAATACTGGTTTAAAAAACATGGAAACCATACCATTGATAAGTTTATATAAAACAGTTCTTCAAGAGATAACCTAAAATAATTTTCAAACCCAACTGGAAATTTCATTGACTTGTATGGATTGACCAAATTGACAACTCTACCTTTGTATATCTATCTACCTTGTACAATTGACAGCTCTACCTTGTATATCAACTTGCTTGTTTATTATGATTTACTAAGACATTTTTATAACCAAAACTTAGACAATTTTTCTGTCTATATTTTTTGAGAGAAGGGGCAACCCCAAATCAGGCAGGAGAAAACAAACTAAAAGTCCTGTAAAAAATGTACAAAACTCCTATTTTCAGCTAACTATAATTTTTTACCAGTCGAAAGTAAGAGAATAATCCTTAAACAAATGCTCTTTCATACACACCAATAATAGTTCCAATATCAAGATCCTCAATTGCAGTTACTAAAAAACAATCAAAATCAACCTTTATTCCAGTTAGCACTTCCATAACAATAAATTCATATGTTTCCTTCACTTCTCAATATTAATTATATATACACCAAAACACAACATTAAACTAAAGTATTTTTTCCTCCACATGTCCAACATGTGTGTATCAATTTCAACAATACAATTTATACATGATGGAGAAAAAAGACTTACAATGATATACAAATTTAAATGAAGAAATAAATATATTAAGATAACATCCTTTGATACTATTCTAGGTTGAACAAAATAAGAAAAACAACAATACGGCAACAAAAAAAAAACACATATGACCATCATATATGTAAAAAAGGACAAATCTCCAAATCAAACTATGGAGAGACATAAGGTATTGAGTTTGATACCTGTGTTCATAACCCTCTATCATGTTACCTGCTTCATCCTCAAGTTACACAGGAACTCAAGAGGGAACATTAAAGTGAAAAAGCCATGATATGACAAAGGCGAAAACCATACATGCTAGAAGGAAATTCAAAAACCGATGTCCCTGCCAAAAATTTCGAGTTTCTGATGGCGGTGAAGGTCCAACTGGTGGTACAATGGAGGGATCACTTGATTCATTAAACTGTTCTGTCATTTGAACTTCGATAGCACCGGCTACATTGTGTGCAATTGATCCACAGATTTCACAAGTTCTGTTACACAAGCAAGTCAAAAAATTATTGCAGTTCATACTACTAGTAAATACGATAATATTCACAAATATACTTGCGAATAAAGTGTCAAACTTAGGAACCAGCATCAAATAATTCAACTTGCTTTTCCTATTGATAATTAGTTCTATCTGCATTTAATATACTAATCCTTTCAAACTTCAACTCCTTTACATTCAACAGTATATTAATCTTTATGTAGTATAATCATTAGATATACGCGCATTTGGCTTATATCTAGTTTTCTGAAACTTGATATGCAGATATGAAAATACTCATGTTTCCTTACTAGCTCCTATAGTGAAATTGTACAAAGTAGAAACTCGTACTTCTGCTTTTACAATGTCAAAGCTCGAAAAGTAATCGAAACACAAAATATAAACAGAGTAAATATATTGAAATCAAAATTTGGGAAATAAAGTTTAAACAGGAAAAGGATAAATTTCATATAACCAAGTTTCATACTTCTTAGCACCATACAACTATATGTTCAATTTCCCAAAGGGATTCTTCTTTCTTTTATTGGCACTGTCTAATTATAATTGAGCTGATTTTTCAATTTGGAATTTGCAAGAGCTCTCCCATAATTGAAGATAAAAACAGATGAAACTACTACTTTGAGAAATGCAGATATCACAAAAACTGATAACTATGCTTGAACACTAGTTGGGATGTAAATGGGATATTTTCAGTTACATTCCAATATTTTTCTTTCAACCATTATTACCTAAACCCTTTTTTATAATAATGTAGCTCAGCTTAGCTAAGTTTTCATCATGTCCTTTTGATTACAAAAGAAGAATTAGATTCACATTCCACTATCAAGACATTTCATAGGCATTATCCAAAGTATTTGGCAGCAAATGAATATACTAAGGACAAGCAACAAATAGAAAAGTCAAATAGCTTAAGATAAGGTAAAGGAGTATCTACACCTCAAGTTAGAGAAAAACATAGCCACCTATGTGCCTTATCCACAAAAAGAAAAACATAAGAGAATCCTAAAACAATCTAGGATCATCCCATTGTGCTACGAACAACCACACAAGTGACCTCAAGAATGAATACTCAACAGTACATCTTCAAACAAAATCTTAAGACATTTGGTATATGTATCACTCACTTAGCCTATGTTTAGTTCCATGTTTGTTCCTCCCAAAATCATGTTTGGGTTAGTAAAATGTGATTTGATCATAAATTTTAATGTTTGGCTTCCGGTTGCAGAAATGATTCCAGTCCACAAATCAATTCTACCTAAAAGCTAATATTTCAAACATAAATTCATTGACATACACACAGAAGCAACTCTTAACAAAACTATTCAAACATAAATTTATAATTTCTTTTTTCGTGAATGTTACTACGCATAAATCAATTCAGGTTCAACTCACTTTAAATCAAAACCAATTCAATAAAAATTAATTTTTGTGACTGCAGAACCAAACATACACTTATATATTGTTCAACATCCACAATTCCATTCAATGTGGCTTCTTACTCACACATAATACTACAACAAATATCAACTAAAATATAGTCAATAGCAATATCATTCATAAATCTCATAAATGAACAACTTTGTTCCAAAAGGGTACTTACTTGTTGCCTTTAATCTTGAACCAAGCCTCAGCACAATGCTTATGAGCAGCAGCCAAATCATTTTTACAAAAACATCCAAGCTCCATAGGAATTCCAGATTCATGATTTGTCATATCCATACTAAGATGACAAATCCTACAATCCCTCTCCACCTTATCCAAATGCACCTTAACATCAGAAACTAAACCACCACCATCCAGATCCAACTCCACAGAACATTCTGATTCAGATGAATTATCATCTGAATCACAAGATCCTCTTTGTTTTTCAGACACTCCTACAATCTCACACCTTTGATCCTCCTCATTTAACCGGTCACCGGAGTTAGAACATCGTTCATTACTCCGGTGACATACATTGTTGTCTATGTCCACAACAACATGAAACTTGTCCTCATTTACCTGCATTTTGAAACAACCAAGATGAGAATCTTCATGTAATGACTAAGTGAAGCAAAGATCATTAATACTCCACCAAAGTTTGATGAAGATAGTTTGAGTTTTTATGAAGCTCAACAAAAATGAACCAAAAGGTTAATGAATTGTGTGAAAAAAGATATTACTCTACACTGTGGTAGGTAACTTATCTCTCTCTCTCTCTCTCTCTCTCTCTCTCTTCTGTGTGTCCCTATAGAGAGAGATGCAACAACAAAAGCTGTTGTTATTATTAACAAAAGTAAGAAACAGCATTATGAATCATGCAGTGAATCTGATAGAGAAAAATTTGGCAAAAAAATAAATAATTTTTTTCCCATTCTTTTGTTTGTTTCTATGCAATAATAGAAAAATGGTTCTTGAAAATCTAACTGTATCACATAAAGTATAGTTTTTTAATTTGTTATTTTCTCCATGTCCATGTCCATATTATTATGAGAACAAAAACAAGCAATAGAAAGCTTAAAACAGGATTAGATTATTCAACAAGGGTCATGCTCATGTGAAAGATACATTTAAGAAATTATACATTTCACACAGTTGTGCATAGTAGATTTTTAAATTTAGATGTGACAGTTCATATTTTAATAATATAGCCTTTTTATATTATATAATTGTAGTTGTGACATAAATTCGAACTGTCTAGAGTCGATAATCCAATGCACTTGAAAGTGACTAGTCATTGGATCGAGATCATTTGATCTCGATTCAACTGCAACCACGTGAATGCATGGGATTATCAACCATAGTCAACGTGTATTCAATTAATATTTAAGATGCTACATCTTAATCAAATGCTCTACGATGTGCAATTTAGTCAAATGCTAGGTTTGTCAAGTGGTTCAAATCCAAATTAATGGTCTAATGAGATGTGAAATAAGTGGACCCTACTTTTTCTTTTTTCTTACTCTTGGCGAGTTTTGCGGGTAAAATACTGTGTTTTCTATTGTCTGCTGCCATATCATGAGAACAGAAAATGCATGGAAGAAGGGAAAAGAAAATGAGGATTGAGATTGAGAATGAACTCTTATGATAGAGTTTAAACTAAAAATAACTCTTTATTTTGTCTATGGTACTACTAAGAAGTACAGAGGAAAGTGTGAAAAGCAGAATTTTTTTTGTCCTTTTCGGCATTCACTTTTCTCGCTATGATATTGAAGAGTACATATCTATGAAACACCGAGACTCGTCCGTTGTCGGACACACATTGATATTCGACACTATAGACGTCGGCGTGTCGGTATTCGTGTTGTGTCTGATGTCTATGTTTTAGAGGTACATATTTACTTATCGGGAAATGTTAACATACATGCTTGCATGCTCTCAAAAAGAAAAACATACATGCTTCCATAGCTGGCATAGCATAAAAAAACTTAAACAATATTGCGTGTATCACTCATATTATAATCAATAGTAGTATAAAACAAGTATTGAATTTCAATAAAAATAGTTTGGTGAAAAATGCATCAACAAATATTAAATAGATTTCAATAATAATTCTATATCATTAAATTTTAACAAGAATTTTTTTTTATGTACTATTAGTTCTCACTTCTTAATATGTTTAGAGACCGAGATTTAAAGTGAGACATTTTATACGTTAGAATCTCATAAGAATCACATGTTTTATAATATACATAACAATATTAAGAAATAAAGTTAACATGTATTAGCTTCTAACATATTTTAAAAAATTAAAATTCTATTTAATTTTGTTAGAAAAATGAAACATAAAAATAAAACAAAAACTTAGATGCCTCATACAACAATGGATTAACATATGCAGAAGAAGCTCAGGCAATAGGCAATATGTAGATTAACATGGATGTCATATCTGTTGGGCCATGATGGGAGCCTAGGGAACCGTTCACATCGAGGCTAGAACAATCACACTTGCAAGAGAGACGCCACACTCTTACCCAAAACCTTAAGGCAATGGGTTTATGGGTCCTCTTACTTATAAGACGTTCAACCTTTACTATTTTATCCGATGTGGAACATATAACTCACACTTGCACACAACAACAATGTCACTCTAGAATGAATTCTTACTCAAGACAGTTAAGAATGTTGTTATCATGTGTGCAACACCAATTATGATTATGTGGAATAACATGATTCCATATCCCCTATCAAAACTACTGAAATAAATTTCTTCTTCTCATATTGCAAACAATAATCTATATTTTTTTTCACATCGCGAGCTAATAAATTAGTATTTGTCTATGAAACACAGACATTTTTTGGATTAGGCGTGTCCCAGTGTCGGACACACCGACACTTATAATTACATTGAATATGTGATTTTCTCAAATTATTAGCGGTGTCGGCGTGTCTGTGTTGGTGTTGTGTCCGGTGTCTGTATCTTCATAGGTACTTGTAGACAGTGGTAGTAGGTAACATATGTAATTTGCATCAGGCATCGTCATTTGTAAAATGCATGTACATAATACTCAATATGTTGAATGTATGTTCTTGCTCCAGTACAAAGAATTCAATATAAACTTTAAATTCAAATGAGGTGTGTTTTGATTATAAAGACTCTGAAAAGAACATAATTTTCAATACGGGCTTAAGCACTTAAGGAAAAACATCAAATAATATGTAGCAGGAAAAACATCAAATACTCAAGCACTCAAGAACTCAAGCAAAAACATTAAATGCTTCTGCCAAGAACTGCACTTAACTGCAGTGCAGTTGGGGATATATGTGTGATAGCATTTTTTGAAGTGGAAACATCAATTTTCTAATAAATTAGCAGTTTTGCAGTTGGGCTAGGCCTGATGGCATTAGAGGGCTCAGTTTATTGGATGTAGGAGTACGTGGAATGAGGAATGGATACTCGAGTTAGATAATTGCTTTCTAGACTCCCCTGCATTGCTGCAATACCCCTCCAATAATCCATTGGAAGATAGGAATGGATCAGTTCTACGAGTAAATAAAGTTTATTGAAAAATACGTTCTGATAGGTTGAGCAACTCGGAGACCTCAACAATCATCCTAAGGATCACATATGCAACAAAAGCACAACATGATAAATTTGTATATAAAGTAAATATACATAATAGGATCAGGATATGTGATTATATAATGTCTTAAACCAATTTTTAGTAACCCCAAGGGTATGCCCGAGGCTTGGGATTTAGGTGTGTCGTCCTCTCTAGGCCTCATTCAAATCCTCTAGATGCTAACAATTTCAGTGTTAGGTCGGTGATTACAAAACTTTGTTCTGACTTTAATTGAATCTCTCGTAAGTGGACGGTCTTTGGCCTCTGAATTGTCAGAAACCGAGTTTTCAAAAAAAAATATATATCAATATTCAATATGATTTAAATAACAGTTAAAATGTCAGCAACTCCAATAACAAAGAAGGAAGTACACGGTTCATCATCCATGCATCTAAATAATCCACGGGGAGTTTATTTAGTTTTGCAAAATTACATTTGTGGTTTTTTACGTTTGACATTATTTTGGATTTGTTCTCTATGTTTTTCTTTTCCTCATATGCAATCCTTTAATTCTCAAAACGCACACGTACATCCTTTTTTTTTTCTTCTTGAATTTCCGTTAACTTCATTAAAAAAATATTCATATGGTTGTTAGATGCTGACGTTGTTGAGTGACAATTTCACGTAAATTATATTTTTAATTTAATAAAAATAATCCAACGTAAAATTTTTAAGGTTCAGCAGACTCCAAAAGGAAGCCCAAGAATTCATTCTCTCCTAAAAAAATGTATATTAACGAAAAAAAATTCCACCCAGCACAAAGAGTGGGATGATAGAAATCAAGAATACAATCCTTAATCATAAGACTCTTTAAAAAAAAAAATTATAAGACTCTTTTGGTATTTCCAAGTACATTAATTATTTCTTACCAACATTCTCTTATTTATTTTACATCTTTTTCTTCAATTAACAATAAATATTATGTTGAAAACATAAATTAACTCACTCTTTTAGGGATAAAATTGTAAAAACAATAGTAATTATATATAAATTTAATCTTACAACCAACTTTCTTAATCTCCAGCAATTTTGGCAAAAGACTCTTATATTTAGAGACGGAGTTAGCAATTTATTACACAATCAAAACAAAAAAAACTCAAAAACTAAGAGATGAAACTCATATACAAAATAGAATTACCAAACTTGAAGATTAAAAGCTAAATTAGAGATTTGGCCTTCCATTCATCGAAATGATAAACGTTTGACTTTGTCGAACAGAACTAAATTAAGAATTTCCGCCTTAAACCACCCAAATAATATAGGTTTGACTTTGTCGAACAAATAAAGAAATGGTTTCTGCTTACATTGAAAAATACGACTATTCTTTTCCTTGAATCCAATCACAAACTATCGAAATCATATTTAACGAATGCTAGATAGTTCTAGAAACGCCACTGAATTGCCAAACTACACCAGATGGTCAAACAGGTATAACGGTCTCACTGAATTAATTTCAAGCCATTGCATAACTAAGTTCCAAATAGTCCAAAAAATTACTTAAGACCAATATTAAAAAATTACTTAAAAGACTTATCTAAAAAAGATTCGAATAAAAAAGAAAGCATGTGTAATTTCACTCTTAGTTTCGTATTGTTGAGTCTGTGATAATGTGACACTGAAGTTTCATGTGGTTGTGAGAAAACAAACAAACAAAACAATTTAAATTCGATCTCTGCACATGATAATCATTACTGGGCTCTTGCATGTTAACATGTTTGTCACACCTAGACAACTTTACTTTTCGATATTAATGTGTTTTAATATACACTGTTGAATTCTGTCTTTATCCGTGACTAGGAATAAATATCTTAAACATAATTTCTTGGCTAATTTTTATTTTTGAGTTTTGATTTATCATATTGGTGTGTCAAATTTTGAAGGATGTTTCAGACTAGCCAAGGGCCAATCCTAGCTCACCCAAACAGAGATCTAATTTCTTAGTTTATAAGATACCTTCTCACAAAATTGTGTATGTAAATAGATACCTTCTCACACCAAAAAAAAAAAAAAAAGGTATACTAGCCCTCAGAAAAAAGGACGCATTATTCTCACCATCTCTTATTTCTTGAATCACTTAGGGTGTTTTTTTTTTTTGACTACTAACACTGTCCGAGTTCACTTAGGGTGTGTTACCGACACTATAAAATGATTTTTAAAAAGTTAATATATTAACATGATAAATGATTATATAATACTTTCACCACACTTAATTTATTTTAAAAAAATATGTTATATAATTCGTAATTTAAAAAAGAAAAGTAAACTCTCTCTTCCCTTCCCCTCCTAAACCTTCAATCCAAACATACCCGTAGTGATTTGAGCACGCCTCACCAATTACTAGAACTTCTCCCTTTCGTAGTTCCATTGTCATGACTCCAACCACAATCGAGGTCCACTTCAAAGCAGAACACATCACAATAGTTAGTTAGCTCTAAGTTACGAGCTTACTAGCCCCACATTAGATTGGATGTGGTCTAAAGATGTATTTTTTAATAGTGGACAATCATCATCATATAAGTTGATTTTGTATGAGTTAAATTATACTCAACTCAAATTCTAATATGGTATAAGAACTACCTAAGATTGTTAAGTCACATGCTATGAGATTATTGTTATCAGGCTAGCCGATTCACGATATGACCTGAAATTAGAAATTGAAGAAAGGTTTAGAAATTGAGTTAGGTTTAACCCAAATTCTAAGAATATATACACATTATATTGCAATAGCCAAGTTTTCTTTTGTTATTTTCTTTCCTTGATGCTTTATTTCGGAATCAAAGAAAGGTTTAGACTTTAGAGCTGCAATGTGGTCCATGCATGGCAATTTAAGCATTAACTAATAATAAATCATAAAAAAAGGACCACCAAACAAATTCTTTAAAAAGATGCAACTACTTCCTTTAACAAAGGGAAGAGTGAGAGCTGGAAAAGGAGGAAGATCGAATTGCAGAATTCATAGACATGAAAGTCAGCTAACAACCAGCACATGTTTAGAGAATTATAAATCAATTGAAATTAAAAAGGTCCAATGTAACTTTAGCTCCTTCAATATAATGTGAATTTTTTGTAATATAGAAAGTGGAAATAATGAAGCAAACTTTCAAACTTGTCATGTCAAATTGGTTAAATCAGGTAGGTGGTGCACAATAGGCATCCTTTTTCTTTTTACAATTTGAGTTTGATTGGAAAACAAATGGATTACAGCCACCATATTTTAAGGTCACAATTCAATTGACATAATAAAGTGAGATAAAAAGATATAAGCTACTAGTAATTTATATAAATTAAAGTCAATTTTTGTGTGATAAAAAACACTTTTCTACAAGGTAAAACACACTTTTTTTATACAAGGTAAAACACACTTTTTTTTATTACAAGGTAAAACACACTTTTCTCAATGGATTAAAGCACAAGAAAGAATAATTATATATATCTCGAATTTCTACCTTTTCTAAATATAAATCAACCCCAAAAGTCCCAAACATTATCTTAATCTTAGCTAACAAGAAACTATTATCCGCAATTTTCCCTTAAAATATAATGATTCCTTGTTAACCAAATCATCCAAATAGTAGTTAGTCAAATTAAATGTTTAACTTTCCGTAACCTTTCTCCCCTTAAGAATACTGGCATGCTGAACAAAGTGGTATACCCATTGTTATGAAAATGTACCAATATCATCTACCCATAAACAAGACACAATATATTATCAGAGACGGCCCAGACACAATATATTTTTCGAGACATTTATCAGAGCTATTCGACATATGTCATATACGAACGTCGTTCATGTATGTCAGACATAAGAATAAGTCTAATTTTAAAGGTGTACATGCTTCATAGCTATTTTTAGATGGATCCGAATCACCTATATAAAGAAGATGAACACTTGTTTCAATTAGCCAATCTAGTTTAGATCTAGAAATTTCTCTGTTATTCTAAAAACAAGCTAGTGCTAAAAAAATAAAAACCAAATTACTATAAGTTATTAAGTCATTCCATAAATTTTATTTAACACAAGTGATTGATATAGATACATACTATGACAAAGTTTCACCCCAAAAATGGAACCATGAGTGGAAGTTAGCAAATGAAAGTTGTTGTATTGTATAGGTGTGTAGGAAATTGATGGAAGGTACGAGAAAAACATTAAGGGCATAGGAAGCAATATAAATGGGACACTGATTGAAAGCCATTTGTGCTCCACTCAATTGGTTACAAAGGCTGAGAGGAACTAATGTTTGTGTCCTTTAAAAAACAGACATGTATTGTCATCTACCTCACAGGTGACAGGTCACAACCTGAACCAAAACCCTACCATTTTTAAATCATATATCAGACAGAACAGGATCGTTTTAACATTTACTTCTATGTCATTATGTGTGTGATATGATATATATACCCCCGATTAAAACTATATGTTCTATTCTATGTCATAGTAGACTTATAGTTGACTCTATCCATGTATTACTGATTCAGATGTTTTATTTAGTACGTATTTTGAGAGATTACTAGTTGTTATTTAAAATATATATATATATATATATATATATATATATATGTTTTTAGAATTTTCTTAGAATTCTCAAGAGGATGATATATAGATTTATTTATTTTTTTTAGTCGAAGGAAACTTGACGCATTTCATTAATAATAACAATATCAATATCAATACAAGATATATAACGTATATTCACAAGCATGAGAACGATACAGAATGACATCTTTATTAATAAATAGACAACACTATTTACTTGTCTCTTAATGAATCTAATCATAAAGTTTCGGTGGATTCTTAATGAAGCTTTACAAATATCAATAACACCAACTATGAGACTGGTGTTGAGTCTCGTAACACCAAACATAGAATTGGTGTTGAGTCTCCTAATTGCTTGCAATCAAGTTCAATAGACCTCTTAGATAGACACATACTCTCAAGCCATTTTATCGCTTCCTTTCGTCACCTTATATAGATTTATTAATATATATTGGTTGGAGGCATAGTAGGTTTTACCTCTAGAATTGATTATACTTAACGATAATATTTAAAGTTATTTTCTTTCACCAAAAAAAGTATTTGACATTTTTATCTATTTAATTGATTTTTATCCTAATATTTATTGCTTAACTCAATTTATATAAATCTATATAAATATAATCAATTTACATTAATACAACTCACTTTGAGTTAAAACTAATTTTACAAAATTACAAAATTAATTCTTTCAAAACCAAAGACACACTTAGTTGGTGTACTAGTCACTTGTTTTGCTTCCTTCACTTTTTTGAGAAACGGTAGGTGCTAAATGTTTTGCTTGCACAACTTTGACAAACATCTGTGCACAAACACATGAGAAAGCACTGTGTGCTCAGGAAAGTTAAATGTTAATGAGGTGGTAGGGTCTATCAACCACCTTAAATATGGATCTTTATGTGCATATTGTGGTATATGGTCATTTTTTGCTTCATTAGTGTGGACAAAATCTAACACCATCCATTATAATTTGTAGCCGTCTATTAATTGGTCGAATCAAGCAGAAGATTACTTACAAGATAGCCAATACATTTTGAGATGGTTATAGGACGGAACTAAAAATTAGGTTTAGGGAAGACCGATTTGAAAGTATGTTTATTAAGAAATTATTATATGATATATTTAAAGTTAAAATATATCCAAAATTATAATAAATAAAAAAATCAAGTATATAGAAAAGATGGGTATCTTAAAGCTTGCTAGATAATGATTAGAATAAGTGATTTTTAAATAGCAGAGAAAGAAAATATTAAACAAAGAAAATACAAACGTAAGATGATGAATTCATAATGAAATTGCGAGTGGTGAATCATTTGTAATGGTTGAGAATGTGCAAACAAAATCATAGACAATGAGTCAAAAATTCTAAGTGAAATTGCAATGAGGAATCCAAAAATTGCAAATAAATCCCACATTCTTTTTTCTCTTTTAAGGATGAATTAGGATTAGTGCAATTAAACATAAAAGTTTAAGTGTTCCAGGTCTAATATATTGAGTAGAAAAAGTTCATTACATAATATCATATAAAGTTTACATAAAAAGAAATAGACAAAAAAATATAGTAGTAATACATGCTAGTATAAAAAAATTAAAAATAAATGAATTGGGGGACCTCAGCCTCTATTGGTCCCCTTCTAACTCCAGCCCTAATGGTTGAATGTAAAACTCAAAGTTTGAAACGGTAAGTAAAAATTCAGAGCTAATGAAGAAAATTCCATTATTCATTATTGAAGAGAAAGGTACGATAAAGAGGATACATTTGAGACTAATGAACTAGACTCAAATGTACATAGATCATTATCTAATAACTGCATAACTAACATTCATAACTATCTAACAACTTTGGTTAAGTATCTAACACTATTGGTTGAGTTAGTTGTCGAGCTGGCGTCATTAGATTGCAACACAATCCCACAAGTTGAAGCATTTTTTTTTTTTTTTAAAATGATATTTGTACAACCATTTTATGATAACTTTTTGACAACTTTCTCTCTCATACTCACATTATACTCTTATTCTCTCTCCCTTTTTCTCTCTCCATTAATTTTAACCAATAAAAAGAGAGGGAAAAAAAATTGTCACATAAGTTGTCTCACATGGTTTTTCAAAAAAAAGTTGAAGCATGTTAGATGTCCATAATTCCCAACTTTTAAGTGAGTTAAGCAAAAGGCTTATAATAGAGAGCCTTGGTAAATTAATCAACAAGTGAGAAAATCAATGATCTTAAAATAGATATCAAAGAAACATTATAAGTACCATTGTACTATTTTTTTTTTTTTATGTTTCTTTATTTTTCATTATAAAATATAGCCTGAACATATTACATTTTGTTTGTAATTTACTCACTAATGAGTTATATTATATGACAAAATTAAAGATCGAAATAAAAGCAGGCAATTGAATAAAACAATTTGACATAAAATTGTGGTGCTTCTTATTCATTTAAATATGATAATATAAGTGGTAAAATCTAAGGATGGTCATTGAAAGACATTTTAACTTACGGTAAATATGTTTAACTTGTGGTGCTTCTTATGGTCATATTAAAGACTAGCTATGCAGTAAGGTTAAATGTGTGTTTTTCTTATACATACTTCATGGGATCCCCAAACCCTCGATTTCAACAGCATCTACCCTCTCATTCTACTGAACTAGGTCATTATTTTTCTCCTCCTATCAAAAACCCTTCGCGTCTTTCTCCTCTTTCTCTTGGACGTTCCCTAGGCCCACAATTTTCGCAACATTTGCCTTTTCGTTCTCCCCAACTAGGTCCTTCATTTTCCACTCCTTCCAAACATCCTCTGTGTCTTCCTCTTCCTTCTCTTGGACGTTCCTTAGGCCCTTTATTTTCTCTATAGTTGCCCTTTCGTCTAGCCCAACCTGGTCCTTGATTTTCTCCTCCTTCCCAACATTGTTCGCGTCTTCTTATGCCTTCTCTTGGACGTTCCCTAGGCCCTTGATTTTTTCCGCATCTTCCTTTTTGTCCTCCCCAACTACGTCCTTCATTTTCCCCTCCTTCCAAACATCCTTCACGTCTTCCTCTATCTTTGCTTGGACGTTCCTTAGGCCCTTGATTTCTTCTACATCTGCCTTTTTGTTCTCCCCAACCAGGTCCTTCATTTTCTCCTCCTCCCAGGCCTCCTTCATTTCCTCCTCTTCTAGGTCCTCCAATTTCTACTCGCCCCCAAACTCCTTTGTTTTCTGTCCATTCTATGCAACCTGACCAACTTGCCAAATTTCCATCACTTTGTCCTCCTCCGTGATCTCCACAGTGACCACCTCCTCCAAAGCCTCCATTCATATTTACCGTTAATTTTGTTTTGGAATCTTTAGTTTCGTCAACTGTAAATCAAACAAACACGTCTATTAAATATAATAAAAGAAGAAAAGAAATGTGAAGACAATTTATTTATATGCATATACATTGTTTCCCATCTTTTGATGGCTCAATTGCCACAACATAAATTAGAATTAGTGCATAAAGAAAGAACAAGAAGGTAAAATGCTTGATTTTCATCCTTGATCTATTAACTGTTTAACTGTAGTCAAATATAAATTCAATTAACAACTATTTATAGTGATTAGTAGACAAGATAAATATAAGAACAAAAAAGAGCTTGATTAGATAATATACATTTTTTTAATGTATATAGATAATATACCTATAGTAACAGTTTGGCTTATTGAGAGAATAGTGAGCCATCAACACCTATTGAGTGCTGAATCGGGACGTGTTTGTCAAATGAGGTAAGCAATTTTTTTAGATTACTAGCAGTGTATGTGCTTTCGCAAATGCCATTTATGCTTTACTGTATGTTAAAATAATATTTAATAAAAAAATTATATTTGTATATTTTAATAGAAAATTAATTCCTCTTTAATTAATAAGACTTGGGAATAAATCTTCTTCCCTTATTTTTGTAAGAATAATAAGAAACGAGTCAAAAATAAAGAACTATGAAGAAACTTACTAAAAATGCTATAGAATTGTTCAATTGGTTCCATTAAAAGCATTATTATTAATTCAATGAGCGGGAGTTTTGATTAATATTATTGTTGATGATGCTTGTACTTGAGTATTATTTTATTATTGAGAAAATAGAAATAATGGCGTGGAGTGGGAGGTGGTTTGAGAAAATTAAAATGAACGAGGAGGAGTGTCCTAACAAAATAAATAGAGTTGTGGGTGTAGAAAGTAAGATTATAATAAGTGGGGGAGGGGAGAAGTAAAAGAGTAGTGCGTAGGAAAGGAAGACAATTATAACGAATAGTGAGCCCGAATATAAATAGGAATATTAGGGATTAGAAATTAGTTTTGTTGATCAGAGAAAATGGAGAAGAAAAGCAAATGGAGAGAAGCGGAACCCTAGTGCAGCAAAATCTAGCCAAACCGAAGGTTTCTACGGATTCGAGGTAAGGGGGAGAATCTATTCATCTCTAGGGTTTTTGTTTTTATTGTGGGGATATAAAGAGATTAGAGTAGGATGTTGTTGTTATGATGTGAGATTGTGATCAGAGATTGATGATGCACTAATTAAAAGATGAAGTTGAAATAGAGTAATTGAGGGTTATTGTTGTTGTTGAAAGATTAAAATTCAAAAACCAAAGTTAGGTAATTGATTTGAGAATTTAATCGTGTGAAGAGTGATGCAATTAGATAAATTGTGTGAAAAAGTAGCGTTTGGATATTAGGGTAACCCTAAGTAATGTTTCATATCAGTTTAGGATCATAAGGGCTCTTAAAGTGGACATTTAGGGCAATTTAGAATCATTCTCGTAGCTCAAAAACGTAGAATTGGGGCACATCGCAGCGCTGCGCTGCAATAAGGGGGCCTAGCGCCCACAACCCGAGAGTTGGCGCCTCAGGTACCTGTTTCTGGCGCCTAACGCCCACTTATGGGTGTTTTTCACCCATTTGTTTTCTGAACTGGGCCTTGGTGTAAGCATGAAAGTCGTAGGTATGGATTCTAGTTTTCCAATGCATCTAGTCTCACCTCAAGAAGACATATACAATGTGAGTTATAATCAAAATACTACACAGGGGTCAACACGGTCATGTGATCTACCTAGGTTCACGGAACCCAATCTTTCCACCTTTCTCTATACCGAATTGGATTTAGGTCTCTTCATGAAAGATGTAGATAAAGGTGTTAGATTTCATTTCCCATTGGATGGAATCCATTAGTCCCTCTATAACTTGAGTTATGATTTAAACACCGCACATGGGTCATGATACGTTGTTAATGAAATTTTAGTACAATCCTTTTAGTGGACTCTTCAACAACTATAAAAGTAATAGTGATTTTAAGAAATCCATTAATATGTAAAGTAAATGTAAGGACCCCTAAATTACATATATAGATGACGGAGTGTGTTCGAGCATAAATAAAAGTGATTACCTAAGGATAATAACAAGCTTAAATATTAACGGAAGATAATAGCCTATAAGAATCTAATAATGTCAAGATGACTTGGTAATAGGAAGTGAAAGATAATATGTATGACGCTACGAGAAATATCAGTAGAGAGGTAAACACTTAAATTAGAATGGAGAATGGGGTATACTATTAGAATGAAAGATGTAGTAATGGAGGGAACGAATGACGAGGGTAGATTCCAAAATGTAGTAATGAATAACAAAGAAATGTGATGTGTACATATGCTCGTGTAAGATATTGTTTAATAATGAGAGGCTACTGTCGTATGATGATCTATGTTGAGATGATAATTGTTGAATGATGATGATGAATGGTTTAATAAATGATGTTTGTGAATGACAAGTAATACCGATGACGTATCTTGTTTAGGGTGACGAGTGAATGATGAAGTGGGTTATATTCTGAGTAGGAGCTAAAACATTGGGTATGGTCGGTGATGATAATAACAGTGAGAAAAGATATCCAGTTAACTAAGGTTTATAAGATGAGAATTTAATAGAGTAAATAGTGTGGGTACGTGGTGAGTCTAAAAACACTCGATTTAGTAAAAGGGGGTATAAGACGATGATAAAAGGGGATATGAAGTAGGTGCTCTTCCGATTAACTGATGAGGTTATACATAATCTCCTTAAACCAATAATGAGTTTAGGAATACCGTTAAGTGAAAGAGCAAAAGAGCCAAGGTAGTTAAAGAACTTAAGATGAATGTTAGATAGTAACATATAAGGTGTAAAAATGAATAGAGAAATTTAGATGATTGTAAATGATGAGGGGGTCATTAAGACGAAATGTAAGGGAAGATAAAGAGTTGTATATTAAGTAATGAAAGATAATATGAATGATGATAACGATGAATAATATGGGGATCAATTAGAAGGGAGAAAGATGAATAGGAAATAGGATAATAGTTAATAGTTATAATGGTTGATGATAATAATAACGACTAGTATCGAGAGAATGAAACCTTGGATTATAATGTAGTCTTAGTGAGGAAAGTTGTTGAACTCGAAATTAATGATAAGGTGAGATAATAACTTTAAATTAGAATGAAGTTAAGATTAAGGGAATGGACGATGCATAGATGACTACGAACATGAGAACAAAGTAATAAGATATAAAGTCGATTTATTGAGAAGAATAAGTATGAAGGAGTTAATGACGATAGTGAGGTAGGACCTAGTTGTAAAGAGAGGAGATGTTATATGTAATGGTAATGAACAAGTAAATATCTTAAGACTAAGAATGAGGAATAGGGTATGATATTAGAATAAAGTATATAGATGGCCTATAATAGATGAGAGAATACAGTACGTATGTGAGATCAATAATAAAATAAAATAAATGGATGTTGACGTAGAATGAGTCACGCGTAAGGTGTGGATTAATGAAAAGATAAGGTGGGGATATAATCGAATGATAGAGAGTAATGATGGGGAGTCACATAATTGTGACAGAGAGTGATGACGATTAATATTATATATAGTTAAAGAAATTACTACGATGGGAAATGATGATGTTATATTATAATAATGATGAGAATGATGATGTCTATGTTGTTTTGATGATGATAATGTTGATGGTTAATTTATGACGATGATGAGAGTGATGATGTTTATCTATGATGATGATGAGAGTGGTGATGAAGTTTTGTGTGCTTGCATTAGAGTCGTGCATTTTAGGGGGAGACTTGCATTAATATGTGGGTTATGTGATTAAGTGTATACGTGTAATACTTGTCGAATTTAATTCTTCGCGTTCATATAGAGTCTAGGGCATGGTGTCGTGCATTGTTGACAGGAAAATTCCAGTAATATACCTCTGACAAATTATGCACTGAAAGTCCAGTAACATACCTCTGGCAAATTATGTAGGTGAAAGTCCAGTAACATAACTCTGGCAAAATGATGAGTAGGTGTGGTACCACATTTATATAGGTTGATAGGAGAGTCCATATGTATATATATGATGATGTTTTGTGCTTCATGGTTGTAACTGAGAAAATGATGTGCTGTAGTGATTTGTGACGAGAAAAGATTATGCATAATAACTGTTGAGAGTGAAGATATGGTGGAGATTATATTATTTTGATATTTATTTAATATACGTGTTTTCCTTATTATTATGTTATGGCAGGATTTCTCACTCCTTATTTTGTTGTGTTGTTTTCTATATGGTGGTTGAACCTTGAGTACAAATACTCAGGTTGACAAAGAGTAGCTATGTAATGTTTTAGAAGGTGACGATGAGGGGATGCCCTCGGTTTAGTTATGTTATTTAGTAGTTGAATTAGCATGTAGTCGCTACGAGCTCTGGTATTGTAACACTAGGGTTGGGGATGACGATTTAATTTTTAATTGTAGTTTGAGTTGAATCTTGGAAACTTTGTTATTTTCCTATTTATTATTATTGCACGACAATTATGAATTTATTAATGTGATCAGTGAATAATTTTCTTCTTTTTTTGTGGATTTATTTTAAAAGAAAACATTTTATTGTTATTCTATGATATAAAGCCGAGTTTTGTAACATCCTTACTATTAAATATATTCTTATTATTTAATAATTATTGTTGGGAAATAGGGTGTTACAAAATTGCCCTACCCAATTCAAGATTAGGTTTTTGTGATTCAGATGATTAACGACGATTAGGGTATCCTTGAATCCCCCTTTTCGTCTTTATTGAAATTATTTTTAAGTAACCAAACAACTTATGTGGTGCTTACTTTGATTTAATGAATCCAACGGTAAAACTCGTACGAAGTTTCTTTAAATAACTATTGTAGGACCAACTAGAGTCGTGTACAACGTTGTCTAAAGAAAAGAGTAATGACGGAAGGAATTCAAAGATGAAACTTCCTAGCCTCTATAAGAAGTGGTAATTAGAAAAGTCAGTGGAACTAGTAAAATTTCGAGTTGTCAAGGCCTACTTTAATCCTACAATTTAATCCTCAAGGTTACACTTAGAGTTAACCAATTGACGAAGCATTATAAACAGACATAATCTAATTTAAATCGAGCACAATCAAAGCATAAATTGAATGAAAAAACTTTATTAATAAATTACAACAAATAAGAAGGGGTTCATCGTGGAACCTAATCAAAGAGGTTTAGTTGCTCATGACATTAGACATCATAAGAAAACAATACAAAAATATACCCTAGAAAGAACAAAAGAATGATGAATCCTGTCTTGGAACCATGATGCTTGACCCTTGCCTTCACCATCAAATGTTTATGAATGAAAAAATAGTGTGCAAGGGTCTCTATTTATAGTATGATGTTACTTAGGGATTAAGAAAAGAAAAATGGGCTTCTTCCACCAATCCAGCTTGGAAAACAAGCAAAAAGCGGTTTTTACCCGCATCTGGGCGCCTGGGGCTACACACAGGGGTGCCTGAGGCAGCAAGAAATGTTGCCCCAGATGCAGGGGAGCCTATGGCAACCCCTTAGGTACGATTTCTTGCGTTTTCGTCCCGTTATTGATCGTTCTTCCGTCTTAAAACTTCTAGGAGCTTGAAATGAATTTTCTTCACTTTGTATTGTCTTCAACTACCTTCTAAGAACCATTGATCTTCAATTTCATATCCTCTATCCTTCTTGTGATGTCTTGATTTGTCTATTTACATGATTCATCACTACAAAATACTCAAAACACCTATGAAGTTGCATGATCTAGGATAAAACTGAATTACAATAACTCGAGTGAAAATAATACAATATATTCCTCAAACCTTTGACAACTCATCTATCTCTCATCTTATTTGTATTTAAATGCAAAGAAAAGTACTAAAAAATATAGCCAAAATGTCATATAATGTTCTGTCGTCATTGTGGTCTTTATAATCTTTAGTGAAGCTTTGTTTTACCCAACTGAGATTGTTTTTTGTCACTGGATCAGATTTTATGTCCCTCAATTTTATGTACTCTTTAATTTTATTTTTTTCTACTTAGGAAGTCGCATATCTGTTTGCACCCATTTGCTTACAAAAAATTGTTTGATATCTTCTCGTTGAAACAATAATTGAAGTTAAATTATCATAAAAAGAAAAGAAAATAATACTACTTTTAAATCATTGTTAAAGATTGTTTTTCATATCTCTATTGTGAACTGTTACCTAAAACGTAGTTTCATTTCCTTCATTCATTAAAGAGGGGTGGTTTAGGGTCAATTTTTTAACTCTAAATCACTCCTCTAAATCCTTTTTATCATTCTATATTATTTAAATAAGTGATTTTTAAATCTATTTAGTTTTTTCTTTCCTGATTTCGTCGTTTTAGGGCGACGTTGTTTTGTGTGCTGTCTTTGTGCGGCGTTGTTTATCTTTTTCGTCTTGTTCAGGTGTTTGTTTGGTTCAGATTGTCATGCCAGCTTGGTTTCAGTGCAGATCCAATAAATGACTTTGGTGTTATCAACGTTGCAAATCCGGAGTCATGATTATTCTAGAGACTGGAAAATAGTCATATTTAAGGGCTTAAATACTTTGCCGTTTAATGTTATTACATGAATAATGTGTGTTTGTGTGCAGATTTACCCTTTTTGTGTTTAGTGAATTTATATTGTATCAATGTAGTTTATAAATTTGAGTGAATAAATATCATTTATTTTTAGTAAAAAAAATCATTGTTAAAGGTTTACTAAAATTTTGTTTCTTTTAAATAAAGTTAAAAACTTCTCAAAACATAGATTTTCCCCCGTAAATTATACAATATTATATTAATTTGATAAAATTAATTTTGTTATGATATCTGTCGTTGAAATAATAATTTCAATTAAATATTAGAATTTGGAGGTAAAATAAGATTGATTTTGCCTATGAAAATTTCAACAAATCTCCCAATCTCACCAAAAAAAATAAAAATTGGTCAAGTATCATATTTATATCTTATCATATCATTATGAGTAAATTATAGTCCCTTTTTTAAGTGAAGCTTGAATTACACTCTCATTCTCTTATGCAAAAATATACAATATTCTCTCTTGAAAAGTAAAACTTATACTGTGTCAAAAAAAAAAAGTAAAACTTATACTCTCTTTCTATATAAGATGCTTGAATTATAACTTCCTCTCTTAACAATTAAATATGCACTACTCTTTAATTTATTTTAACATAAATATTTTTATTATATCTAGTAACTTTTATTAAGGAATGATATCTACTAACTTTGAACCACTATTTAAGAAAAATAAATTTACTTTTTAAACATAAGAGTAATGTAATTCAAGTTTCTCTTGAAGGAGATGAGTGAATGGTGTCTAATATATTTTGCATAAGAGAAAATGAGAGTGTATATTTTAACATAAGAAATGAGAGACATTTAATTCAATTCTCTAAAAAAAAAAAAAACAGACATTTAATTCAAGCATAAAGGAGGGGAGTGAATGTTTTCTAATATCATTATTTGATTCTTTTATCATATCACTTCTTATCCTATCATAACCGCCAAATAGTTTTCCAAATTTCAGAAAATTACAAAGATCTTCATAACACTACAAGATTTTTTATGGGTAAATCACAAGACAGTTTCACGTGGAGATTTTGATAAAAGTTGAACTCTTTGGTTTCATGGGTTGCATAGTAAAGAAGACAAATTTAGTCCTCAAGCTTTACGAATAATAGGAATATTTGATAAGCATTTTTGTTTTTGAAAGGTGATAAGCATGGTTGATGAGGCCCCTGATCATGTGGGAAAGATTTACATCAGAAATAAAAAAAGAAAGGAAAAGATTGCAAGGATCTAGACAGCTAAAATACGAGCTTAATGGTGCCTCCCATGTGCAAATTTACTAGGATGAATTGGAAGGAAACAAATGACTCTCTTTTGGGTGCTCCTTATGTATTTGTCTGCTCATTAAAAGGATGTGATTAAAGAAAAAGTTTCTTCACATTAACTAATTTGAAATATCAATTAAGTTTGTGTGGTCCGACTGGTAAATAATTAACATCTAGAATCCTAAGTGTGGTCCTGAGTCTGGTCCTTATGAGTTTGATCATGACTTCAACGTATAAAAATTTACCATTTAAGAGAGATAGCTTTTAAATATGATGAAAATTTTCAAAAATAGTTGCATGGATAGAGTGCATTGAGAAATTATTTAAAGAAAAAAAATCAATTATCTATATATACTAATGTACTCTCTATACAAGTGATCTCTTAATTTCTTTTCTGTAAAAATAAAAAGTATGTGTGTGTAACTTGACCAAAAAAAATAAAAGTATGTGTGTGTATATTACTTACCGTATATTATTATAACTCGTTATTGTTGTCATTAGGATCTAGTCTAGCATAGTTTATTTGAGTGTTGCAACACCAAGTTTGATCTCTACCCATTAATTAAATATCTCAATATCATGAGGATGACTTTTTTCGATGAAATTAACGTATTTTCTTTTTATCAAAGACAATCATAATCATATTAGAGAAGTCACACTACACTGATTTTGAGTGATTCAAATTGAGATAGTTCTTCTGATCTATACAACCACCGTTAGATCTCAGGAATACTAGTTAAAACTTTGTGAATAAATAGCACTCTCTAACAAAATAAGATATTATTTTATAATAGATTAGTTGATCAATTTGCTAAAATAAAAAAAAATAAAAAAAAAGATTAGTTGATCAATCAGGTAGCAGATTTCTACTTTATTGGTTGATGTTTCTAAAAAAATTGATAAGTTTTTCTTGGGGGCATAAACTCATTTCTCCACAATTAAATTGTGTGAGCTCTAGTCATTAGGCTATTTGACAAAAAAAAAAAATTGATAAATCATATGAGTTAGGGTTTATTATATGCTTAGTTATAACTTAAAAGCAGGGTCGGTTATGGATAGGTGCAAGCAGCCTATTATGCAGGACCTCCAAATTTTGGAGCCCAAATTTTAAAAAAGAAAACATTAAATAGAAATATTTAAGGATCTAAATATTATTTAAATTTAAAGTTTTGAGCTTAATTATATCAATAAATCTCAAATTTTGAACATTAAGTCCAAATTGCTGCATATTCCAATTTTTAAGGTCCCATATTTATGTTTATATACAATAATTTTAAGAATCTTAATTCATGTATATACCAATTTTAAGGGTTTCAACTCCTGCATATTCTAATTCCGACATCCAAAACTGTGAAGGCTCAGAATTAAAATAGGGCCTCCAAAATGTTCAAGATGACCCTGCTTAAGAGTAGAAGTGCCAACATATATAAATGCAAATGTATTCGATAAGAAATAATATTTGTACAATCATTTTATAATAACTTTTATACAAATTTCTCTCATATTTTCATTGTGTTATTATTCTCTCTCTTCTTTTTTCTCTCTTTATTTTTTTTAGTAAAAAAAGAATAAAATTATCTAAAAAATGTTACAAATTGATTATACAAATATTATTATTCTTTCCTTAAGAAAAAAACTCGAATTCAATCAGACACCATAAGAAAGGTTAGGAATTCAAAATCTCCTACTCTTATCCCGTTTGGACATTGTCTAATACATTATTTAGTAGTGAATACTTTATTTACAACATGGTTAACAAACACAAGTCACTGTTAACCCCTTCCGCACCAAATATAATATGGGTCATGCTAACCGTTGCCCCTGGAGTACTGGTTAAGCATACAAAAAAAGGAATTTATTACTATAAAAGGAAACTTTGTTGACTTATTTATGGATTAATTACACAGTTTTCAATGCAATAATTACTATATAATTTTCCTTTTTAGTATCCTTAACCAGTGCCCCGGGGGCACCGGTTAGCATTTCCCATATAATATATTAAGCAAGAAAAAAGAAAAGAAATACCAGAAAGTATAAATTTATTTATGTATAGTAACAAAAAAAAAAGTTGAAGATATTTTCCGGTTAAGTGAGATCTTTGGATTTTGATGTAAGAGAATGGGAAAAGATGATTGAGTGTAAACATGGAAACTTACTAGAAATGGGAACATTATTCCTACTTTTTAAAAGTATGGTACCACTAAATCATATGGTCATTAGCAGTATAAAAATGACACATTGTACTAATTCAACTGTGGATAATTAATGTGTTGTGTTAAGCATCTTTGACCAATATACATTACTTGGTTTTCTTTGAGTATCTTTCATTATGTTTATTTAGTCCCTGGTCCAGTCAATATGATGATCATTATTGATATTTTTCAAACAAAACAAAAAAAAAGTAAATAATTGATATAATATCTATTAATGCATATAAACAATGTGTCATAATTTTGTAATATATAGTATAATGTATGTATACCTTGTGAAAAAAGTATTATTAGTGTTCATTGTGCGTCAGTGGGAACATGGTTTGGACCACAAATCTTTCATTTAAATAAAGAGGGAAAAATATAGAATCATATCACTAGTTTTTCTTTTTGGTGAAGAAAGAGAATGAAATTCTAACAAATATATTGCTGGCCACTTGTAGAGAATTTCCAATAATGGATAGGTGACCCATTGTCGGGTAAATTTTCTTTCCATATGTCTGGATTTTTAGGGAATGGGGTCTACATCTAATAAAATATCATAATTTTGTGCAAAACATTTTCAGATTATTCTGCAAATCTTAATAAATACTACCAATTAATGGAAATTCAGAAATAAATACATAGACATTATGATTATGGAAGGAAAAAAATTTCATCTATAAAATATCTCTTTGAAAATATCTATTAAAATTGAGGAAAAATCTTAATATTTCCTATAGTAGTTTGGATCTGAATAAATATATATAAATTTCTTGTAAAAAATAATATAAATTTATTTGTAAGTGTTTTTCGCCCTTGCACTGGGCATCGATCACCCCTCACCCTAAATAATTGTTATAAAAAAACATAAACCTTTAAAATTGTAGTATTTAATTTCGAAAAATTTGAAGTAATATATAGAATTTACAGTCTCAAGGAATAAAGTCTTAATTTACTCAAATAAATAATGTCTAAATAATCCCTATGAGTTTAACTCAGTTGGCAGGGATGTTGCATATTATATGCAGGGGTCGGAGTTCGAACTCTGGACACCCCACTTCTCCACAATTAAATTGTGTGAGCTCTAGCCACTAGGTTACTTGACCAAAAATAATAATAATAATGTCTAAATATTTTTTAGTCTATATAAAAATATATCATTTTTTTGTTTTTAGTCTACGTAAAAATATTTTATTTTATTTTTAGTTCTTGTAAATATACAAATTTTTGTGTTTAATCATTGATATTTTATTTCGTCTCTACACAATTTATTTCATATTAGAATTGGTATCTTATCAATGTAGAATATTTGATTTTAGTCACTCAAAGAAGGACTAAAACAAAAATTACACAATTAACATATTTAAAATAATGTAAAAAAATATTCATTTAGCTAATAATTCAAAGGCTCAAATAATTTAAAAATATTCATTTAATTTATAGAAAATAATTTAAAATATATTCATTTAGCTAATACTTCAAAAACCAAACATACCATTACATATAGAATTATCGAGTATACTATAGAAATTCTCATAATTTACATATTTAAACAAATAAAAAATGATGGTGTGGCAAGAGAAGAGAGAGTCTTTGCTGTTATATAAGCACCATTTCTCCTTTACATTGAAAGCCTCTTCTTCAAAGGCTCAAACTCATAGCCATTAAATTCCCTTTCAGCCATGAGAGAAGAGAAAAGTTATATACAAGATTTGGTTATAATTTATCCATTGCAACTGGAGGAGGCATCCAAAGGGATCGCATTGATCCCAAATTCCAATTAAGTCTCTACATACTTAATATCTTAATTTCCTTAATTTCTCATAATATTTGGGATCATGCTATCCCTTTGGATTCATCCTTTGGTGGCTTCTACTACAACAAACTCAAGAAATTCTTCACATATAGCAAATGCTTTTAAGTAGATGAAAAAGAGTGACATCATTCATGTAAGTTCATATTTTTAGCCTTTTTCTTAGCCCTATTGCACTTACCAAGGTAATTCTTTAATTTTTTTTTCTTTTTTGAGAGGATGGAAATTCTTTAGTTAATCCATTAATTTCTTGTCCTTTTTCTTTCTTAATTTATTCATATCAATTATTTAATCATATATATTCAGATGCAAGTCAATTTTTTTTTTATGATTATCATATATTCATGGTTTTAAGCATGGTTGAATTCTTAATCTGAAATTTCCATAGATCCACATGTTTCAGGTAAATTATTCTTGAATAATAACTGGATCTCTGCGAGGTAAATTATTCTTCAACCGGGTCTATCTATTTTTTCATCCCATGTTTATGCTATATTTTACCAAACTTTTGTTCTTCCATGAATGTCAATTTGTGTAATATAGTTTCAAATCATGGTTTGTGTTAATCGTGGTTGCATCTTAATGATGTTGCAGAGAATTGTGGTCCTATTGGTTGGTGCGATCTCAACCACAGTTGCTTTGTGGTTAATGATATGAAATAGCTTTAATGTGTGGTAATCTAAAATGCGTTTAGGACCTTTTGTTATAAACCATATGTAAAGTTGTAAATGTATATACAGCAACACGTACATGACAAATAGATTAGATCGTTTGTGCATGGTCACTTGGTCAGTATCTCAGTAAATTTGTCAAATTTACGGTGAGCCATATTTTAACATATTCACCTTGGCACCTAACATAGATGCTATAGATTTTCAAGATTACAATGGTTTATCTAACTTGACAAATTCACCGTGACACCAAACATACATGTAGTTATAACGTGCAAGTTATTATATGCTAACTTTAACAAGGTAGAGTACAATTTTTTAAGTTTATACATTATAATTTGTGATATAAGAGCCCTGAGGTGTACCGTCTCTGGATGTACTTGTAAGAAACGTGTTATAGATTGAAAAACAATAAAATTTGATAAAACATGGATACTATGCAGAAATTATAGATGTATCTTTTATGAGGATAATTAAGAAATATTTTATGCTTGGTGAGACTCCTCGGAGCTTAAACAAAATCATAGTATCACCGTAATTTCATTAAACTCGCCTAATCTCAACATATACTAATATTTATCAAGTATTGTTATATGATCTTGGAATTGAATAGAAGAAAAATGTGGTTTCTTTTAAAGACTATATATATGCGCATATTCTCACTCTTAGTCTTACTAGTTGAGGATGTCAAGTACGGTCGAAAAAAGTCATAATTTTGCTTTTTGAAAATGAAAAATATATAGAAATTGTAATTAAGTACAATAGCAAAGTGGAAGCAAAGCTTTGTTTGCAAGGCTTTAAATTGTGTTGCAGTTGTAGTTGTGATTACACTACAATATATGATACTTTTGCAAACTGCGATCACCGAATGTAAACTAAATTTTCACGAAATAAAATTGTGTAAGAAGTATCTACTTTTAGTACAACCTATAAGAAATCAATAAAAATTGTGCAAAACAATTTAAATCTCCATTTAATAGCAATCCATTAATGGAATAATGGTACTATGAATAAAACAGTGGTCATGGATTGATGAGAAGATGAATATCATCATTCTCTTCATTTTTACTAGGCCAAAGTCATTTCTACCCCATTGGGAAGTTTTTGAATTTTGATCATTACATATATTCAACAAATAGGGATTTCACCTTTTGATAAAGAATCTTTTTACCCATATTGAACATGATCATTTTCCTTTAAGTATAAAAGCTAACTGGGAAAGCTTGGCACTCACAATTTTAAGACAACATGAGTTATCATATATTACATGCATGATCATCTTCATGGTCACACAGTGAAAATATCTTTATGACAGCCTTATGCATGGTCCTAAATTTCATGTAGAAATTGTAAAGAGTTTCAAAAACTGAAATTTTTTTATTAGTAAAAATTATAACTAGAAATTAGCTAAAATTGAGGCGCAAATGATGAGTATAGAAATTTAAAACCATATTGTGCTTGAGTCAATAGTACTCAAAAACCACATGATTTCATGGACATATAAATTAGAATCCAAGGCAATGAAATTAAAGTGTCTCTTTATGTATTCTTTATATTGATTTGAGCTATCATAGTACTGAGTGTCCCATAGGTAATGGAATCACTTACATGTGCTAGCTAAGAGCCCTTAAGAGTTTAAAAATAGAAGTTTTTTTAGTATCGTTAAATTTTGTTTGAATTAAAAGTCTTTTTTCCTCATACGTCCTTATTCTTAGCACATGACCCTCCAATGTTTTCTATACATAATTAATAAGCCCATACCTATACTTTCCTCTTGATCCCTTTTATCACATGGTTTCCAATCCAATCCCCTTTACCCGTCTCTCTCCTATGTAAAAGAGTTAACTCTATTTATCAATCAACCCTTTGGCAAACATAGGTCGTACCGCCTAACATAATTCTCTGACGTAGTCTATATTAAGTCTATGTTAGACCGAGTCTTTAGTTCGGTGCAACATATTTTCAATTTGTTATTCAAAAGTAAAAATCCAATTTTTCAGACATGAGGTTGCAGAGGACCGTTAACTTCTACTTACAACGTCTTATGAAATTTTCAAGATTTTTTAAATATAGATTCCTTGTTATGGTGATGTCTTTTTATTAATTAACCCTATAAAAATCATGTAACTAAGTAATTAAAAAATCACAGATGAACAACTAAAGTAATTAGTGGTAAAGAAAAGTACCAACTACCAATTAAGATATAATTCAAGTCAGTAAAATAAAAAAAATCATAACTACGGAACAACCTCAACTAACAACTGTCGTAATCTAGTGGGAAAAACATACGTGATATTTCTGTCTCCGTGTTTCATGAGTGCATGGACTTCAAATTTTCTAATGAAATGACATTGAATTGAAATTGTACACGAAAATGGGGTCCTAGGTGAGATGGAATTTATGGACAAAAGAGTACTATGCAAATTGTCTACGAAAGTGATATGTAACATAAATGTCTCCCTCTCGGACTACACAAGCTTTATGAAGAAGACATAAGCTGTCTAAAGAAAAAGAGAGTTAGATTTTTCTTCATAAATAAAATTACATGTGTTTTGAAGGGATTGGATATGCTTGTTAGTGGGAGTGGCCCCAAAGCATTTGATTTGTATCTAAATCTAATCTTCTTCCCTCAATTTCTTCTTATTATTTTGCATTAATTGTACATTGTGAAAATAACTCGCAACCATAAATTGAGTATCTAAACATTTGGGTTTATCTTTTACTTATGAGACAAAGGATTTGATTTAGATGTGTGTTTATAAAACTAAGATATTTTCTTTGTGTCTTAAACATTTATTTTTTGTCCGTAAAACGTAGCTTAACTGACAATGATGATGTTGTTAAATTGGACACTTTCATCCGGATTTGAATTCGAGATCTTGCAATTGTGTGACTTTCAGGTAGTGTTTGACATCCACTTCGTCAACATACCCAAAAAAATGTTTTGTCCACCATATTGCATAGAGTAGTGCAATTAGATATTTGAAACTTAGACATATGTATGTGGTCGTCCACTATAATTATTTAGAGCACTCATCTCTCAAATTATTCTTCCATTTAACATAAGGGTATGTTGAATGTTACGAAATTTAATTAGTGAATTTTACATGAATATGCAACTATGGAAACGTGTTCTAGTCTTACTCTCAAATGATTTTTGACAAAGATACGGGTTAATTGGTTCACTCACAATTCGCTTTTCTTAATTTGTAATAAAACATTTTGTACTAAATAAGCAAATCTGAAAAAGGTATATTATCGTGAGTCTTATGGATAATGAGTTTAAGGATTCTACAGCATAGGCTTACTTGAATGTGGAAAAATAGATCATTACAGTTCATGGATTATTTGCAAGGAATGAGAAGATGGAGTAATCGAAAGTAAAAAGAAATGGAGAAAAATGAATAACACAGAAGAAAGTGGGATGATGTTCATTGAAGAAGATAATGAGAGAGTAAGGAGGATGCATGGCAAGAAGAAGATGATTTTTATTAGAAAAATAGGTATGATTGGGTGTATGACATTTCAGCATGGTTTATGGTGTCTCCAACACATTAAGTGTTTGTTTGGTGCACAAGATAGAAAATAAACATTTCTTTAAAGGAAAGATGGAAAAGAAAAATGATAGAATACGAAGTTGGATAAAAATAAGATATATAATAAGATAAGATATATAGTTAGATAAAAATAAGATATATAGTTGGATAAAAATTATACCATATTTTTGGTACACACCTCATAATATACGATTTATATCAGATTTAAATGGCAAATAAGCATTCAATTTTTATTTTTTATTTTTTCAACAAAACTACAAACCTCAAAAAATATTTTACCTTGACAAAAAAATAACAATGTTTCCCTTTTTTTCCTTATATAAGAAAAAAGAGGTTGAAAACATAGCATCATTATTTTATTTTATTTTTTAGGGGGAGAATCATTCATTAACACTTTAACTACTACTCACTCACTACCTAAGATGTGTCAAGAATAGTATGAATATTCCGTTGACATAGTCGGACTTAAAATTAAAGTCGTTGAATGAGATGGTAAAGATATCTTACAATTTAACGAGTGATTTTAGACTCAAATCTAACTTTAAGAATTTGCAATCATAATTTTGATTAATTTCTGCAACTATATGAAGAGGATACCCAATTCAAAAAAACAAAACAAAACAAAAAATTAACATAGTCGAAGACCCACATGAAAACACAAGAACGCACAACACATATAAAAATGTTTTTTCCTTATATATCCCTACCCTTAACAATTCAATTATTTATGCATATCCTTTTTATAGCGAACTGCTCATGTTGTGTCATTAATTTACATCAAGATCCGCCAAAATATCATAAAAAACTAAAAATATACAATAAAAAAACACTAAAAAAAACCCATCAACTACTACCCATCCTCTTTCGAACTTTGGCTCTCCCTCCTCCCATCTCTCTTCCTCCTCCTCCTTCGGACAATCTGTAGTTCGGTCACCGGGTACATCTCCTCCAGGATCTTCATAATCATATTGTGATAGTATGGATATGGGCTGGGATAACGCAACTCCTCCTTGGTAATGTCGTAGATGTTCCACATGACCTGGAGTGGGTTGGGAAGTTCTCTCGCATATTGCTCCTGAATAATGACCTCGTGATCTGGAAGTCTAGGAGGTGGCTCCTCAACAACCACCGTTGGATGGTTTATCACCGGATGAGATACACAGTAGAACCAAGATGAGTAACCTGATTTAGTCTGCACACAGACCCCTTGCCACCCGACCTCGATTAGAGCAACTGTATGACATGGATCATATAATCTCTGAAGACCTGGGTTATCTCCTCTGGCTCAAGAAGTGCCATGTTCGTAGGAGGTCTCAGAATATTCTGCACACGCCAGTACTGCCTCATCACCCGCTCCGACAAGTGACAACAGTTCGTTCTAGTGTTGGCCATGATCCAACCGGAGTACCAACAAATATGCTGAAAAGGTATAACGTCTCAGTGATCATCGTACGAGCTCCGTATGACATCCTCCATTGTCAGCCAATCTAGAAGGACTCGGTAGTGACTAGTTGAAGCATGACCCCTAGTCAGAACAAATTCGTTGCATTAGCATTCCACGGATATAATTTGGTGAAGTGCTACATATACCATGTCTACAAATACACACAAACAATCATATCAACACATCCGCATAGAAACAAATATGTCATCATCACATGTATGTACAAACACAGTCATATCAACACATTTATAATATCTTATAGAAAATATTAAATTACTACCTTAAGTAAAGACATGTATCCAACAATGGAGCCACTTGTAGGGTCTGTAGAGATAAGCCAATGTCATCCCACCCCAAGACCACTCGTGCACCCTATACAAATTTTGCATCCCCTCCAGCCATATCAAACTAATGTGTTTGTTGCTCTTGTTGGTGAAAATGGTGACACCAACCAAGAACAACAAAAAGGCTCTCAAACAATACTCCCTAGTCTGATGAAGCTCCTCCTCTTCCTCCTCATCAGTCAGGTCCTCCAACTCATTGCACCTACAAAGGTGTCTCTCGTACAGTTTCTTCACTGGAGGAAAACGCATGTTTCCACCCCATTGTGTGCTTGTCTTCACCGCAGCCTCGTCGGAAGATACACCCAACTAAGTAGTCGTCAGCTCAATGCCTAACTCGTAACCCCAGTCGCCATACTCCATCAACTTCCCTTCGATGGGGACGTGTAGAAGACACGCCACATCATCTTGTGTCACCTCTTTGACAATGCGGTGATGAGGGCAGCGTTGATGCTTTGAAACCCAACCTGAAGAAGCGGGGTAAGACCAGATCCATTAGCCCGATCCCATAACCAATCTACACCCTGTCTTGGGACCCCGGGACTGTCGACTTGTTAGTCTTAAGCTTCTTTCTATGCGAGGAAGGAGTCAGCCGATGTGTCCTCTGAAACAGAAATACAAAAAATAAAAACAAACAACAAACCGTTAAAAATATAAACATTTGAATAACTAAAAAAATAAACATTTTAACATAACAGTTAAATCGTAAAAAAAAAAAATTAAAATAAACACTATAATATAAAAATTAAATCGAGAAAGAAACAATAATTAAAATAAACATTAAACATTTTAACATAATAATTAAATTGTAAAAAAACAATAATTAAAATCAACACTTCTTTTTTTGTGGTAGCCGGGGTTTGAACCCCCGACCTTGCATATATTTATGCATTGTCCTTACCAACTGAGCTAAGCTCATAAGGACAATTAAAATCAACACTTTAATATAACAATTAAATCATTAAAAAAACAATAATGAAAATAAACAGTTTAACATAGCAATTAAATCGTAAAAAATAATAATTAAAATAAATACTTTAATATAACAATTGAATCGTCAAAAAAACAATAATTAAAATAAACATAGAAACATTTTAAGATAGCAATTAAATCTTAAAAGAGACAATAATTGAATAAAATTAAACATTCATACTTACTTCGGCGTCGCTCCAAAGCCTGCAGGCCACGTCAACCCCACCTTGGTAGAAGCAACAAATCACTAGGGCCCCTATGAAAACCCTCTGGTTCAAGTGCAACCTCTGGTACCCCCTACTGCTCAAGGTCAGCCCCACCCTCCTCTTGAGTTAGATGCTCGTAGTGGTGAGGGTCCTCCTCAAGATGATGTGTAGGGTTCACTATATGGGATGACAACCCTTCCCCGCTCCTACGCCCATTGCCGCATCCCCTTCTAATAAAAGGGCGTGCAACCACCCTCTCTGCCCATGCATTCCCGACCATCGTCTCCTTGGTGAGTCTCTAACTATTTGGGTTGCCAGACATATCTACATGACATAAAACAATGAAAAAAATCAATTAATTTTTCATTGAGACATTTTATCAAACATCTAGAGCTCAACATAAACATTATGGGTACATTGTGTCATTCCAATCTCTAAACTAACACATTGCACTCAAACTTTCTTTAATTAATATTAGCAATCCAATTTCTAAGTAGTTTTATCATTAACATGCAAAAAAAATCAATTAATTTTTCATTGAGACATTTTATCAAACATCTAGAGTTCAACATATATATTATGAGTTAATTGTGTCATTTCAATCTCTAAACTACCACATTTCACTCAAACTTACTCTAATCAACATTAACAATCCAATTTCTAATTAATTTTATGCAAAAAATCTAACAATTTTACCAACCCTAAAAACCTAACATTTAACAACTTTTATAAAATAAAAAAAAATCAAACATTTAAACAAAAAAAAAAGGCAATGTAAAAGGATCATAAGCACTTACTTGTAATTGAAGTAGAAGTTGAAGTTGATTTGATTGAGTTTGATGAAATTTGAGTTTGGAGGGATGAAATTCGTATGTCTTTCCCTTTGAAACACAATGGCAGACGCTTCTGCCTGTTCTAATGTAAAACTTAACGCAACGTGAGTTAACTCATGTTGGTACCGAGCGTGAGTTAGATCACGCTGAGTATATCGGGCGTGAGTTAACTCACGCTGGAGTTAATTATGAAAAAATGGGGTGGAAATGAGCAATTTTAAAAAGGAGAAGAGTAAAATTCAAAGCTCAATTATATGGTAAAGCCCAACAAGGTTCGAAGCCCAACACTCTTGCTCAATATATATATATATATATATATGGGACTTCAATACAATTCCAAGTAATTATATTTTTATCCCTTAAACCTCTCAATGTCCTTGTTTCCCACCTTACTTTGACGTCGGAGCGCGTGCTGCATTTGGGCTTGGTTGTTATTGGGCTTAAGCAATTGGGCCTAGTTATTTGACCGGTCCAGAACAATATTAAATGTTGAGTATTACTTTTCCCACCCTGATGTCTTCTCACGCGCCCTGCAAAAATTGCAAAAATACCCCTGGTCCGAATTTTATTTTCCGAACCAGTTTGTTAGTTCTTTCTGGAAACTAAATTCCAGAAAATTACGATATGAAATTTTTGTGTCTTTCTTTGATGTCAAGGGTCTTTGTTGACCGTTATATAACCCCCACATAAGCTACAATGCAATTGCAGGGGTCGTATGAACGGTCGACAATGACCATGACACCACAGACACACCTAAAAACTATCTAAAAAACTAAAAAAAAATTGAAGAAAATGTAAGAAAGGAGGTGAAGTGAAGAATGAAGAAAATTGTTGAAGATCCAAGCCTTTTTATAGCCTTAAATAAGTCATAGGTCATAAGTACAGTCAAATAAAATGTGTTCCACAATCAAAATCGTTCAAAAATGCATTAAAACTCCACTAACCGTCCAAACTTTTGGTGAAACACCACCGTCCAAAATGAACTGAGGGGTTCCGGATTTTATATTCCAGAATGCATGAAGTTTGTCCGGATTATAAAATTCGAACTGCATCACACCCTGTATTTGGAGCCTTTTTGTGGCGAATGGCTTGTAAAAATATAAAACAAAGGTGCATAACATAAATAAAAACAACACAATGCAAGGTGTTAGATCTTAAGAACCTCTTCTTCGGAGTTAGATCTGCAAAATGATGAAGAAAGGCAAGGTGTTTCAAGACGATTTCTTTGAGTTAGATTCAGTTGCCTTGTCAAATGATTTATTCATCTGCCAGGCAGCAAGATCTAACTCATAGAAACCTCTTGATGTTCATATCTATAGATCAAGTTCAGAAGCTTTGTATCTATCTATCTATCTATATATTTTTGGCAGCATGCTGAAGATCTTCATAATGCCGTCAAATAGAGAGAATCTATTTGCGACAGCATTAGAAAGATCTTCAGGACAATGACAAAAATTTGCATGGTTTCTTTGGTATGCAACACATAGAATACGTTTTTCAAACGTTTTGAACGGTGGTCAAGTCAAAAAACGTGTTTTTACACGTTTTTGGACTGCATTACTGCCTTGAAATCATTTTTTTGACCCTCCCTCCCTATAAATAGGTTTCAACACTTCACCATTTCTCACACAAACATCTCCCACCCTCTCCTCCTCTCCCTTCTACAACCATGTGTTTTCATCGTTGGTCTTTCATAGAAAGAGGCCTCTTTGAAAATTTTCAGGGATTGTATGAACGCTCAATGAGGATGGAACCGCGCTGCAAAGAAGTGTGGTTTATCTGGGGGGTCATGTTGGTCAGTCTGGGTCTGAGGTTGGTCTGTCTGAGTGCAAGGTTGACCATCATGGTCTCTTGTTCCCTAGAGGCCTTTGTGCTCTCGCCAGCATTGTTTTCTTCTTCCCCTCCATCCTCTTTCCTCTCCACCAGTGGTTGGAGCCACTAGTATAGCTTACCACATTCCCTTTAGAAATAGTTTTAGGTTCTTATGTAATAAACTTAAAAAACTTCAACATTATTGTAATTATTATTCATATATTAATAAAATGAGTTCTTTTTATCTTTGTGTTCTTTTTAATTCTGTTTTTTTATGTTTATTTGCATTTTATTACACGGATTTGAAAGGCTAAAATAAAAAAAAATCTGGAAAAAGAACATTCCACATATTAAAATTCGGAAAATAGTAACAATTTGATTCGGAAAACTTAATCCGGACATGAGTATTTTTGAAAAAAAATAGGGCGCGCGAGAATTCCACAGGGTGGGAAAAGTAATACTCTTACATGTTCACATGTACACTTTTAACCGAGTTTGGTAAAAGAGAAATGATATTTGTACAGCCATTTTGTAACAACTTTTGTACAATTTTCTCTCTCATACTCATAAGATATTCTTTTCCTCTCTCTTCCTTTTTCTCTCTCCATTGTTTTTGACCAATAAAAAAAGAGAAAAACAAGGTTGTCATCAAAGTTGTCTTTAAATGGACGTGCATATATCACTACTCTTGGTAAAAATAGGATGATGATGCAAATATTTTATAACTTAAAGACCAGTTTATAATAAAAAACTTAAAAAACCAACTTGTTATAATCATATAACTTAAAGGAGTGTAGATAATATTTGACCTATGATATAAATAATATATGTTTTTTTATGTATTCATGTTTCTTCCTCTGTATTTTTCATATAGTGATTTGATATTGTGAATGAGTTAGAATAGTTTTTTAAATTTCATAGAACTTAGTGGCATCTCTAAGGATAATTTTTGAATTACTCAAAATCCGTTCATGATAATAGTTTCTTTTTATATATAATAATAGGTTGTAACATTGAGTCTGTACCATGTACCTTAAATTAGAATTATTTTTAGCTAAATTAATTCAATGATACCTCAACTAATTCATAGTTTTTATTTTGGTCCCATAAGTCTTAAAATCAGTATTTTGGTCCCTCAATGTTTGAATAACAGAGCAAAAGTTGAGGGACTAAAATGATGATTTTAAGATTTATGGAACCAAAATAAAAACTGAAAATTAGTTGAGGGACCATTGAATTAATTTAGCTTTATTTTTACAACGCCTACATCTCTTCAATGTCTCTATTATTCAAGCTTTATAGTCCTAATCAGTTGAAGTTAACCAAAATTTTGAAATGTTTTGGAACAATATTGGCAAGCTATATTGAACAGTTAAGCAAAGCATTACTGGAAAAGCTATTGAACAAACAAAATTGTTCCGACTGAGCCGAGCCTAATCCAATAATGGATCAGACAACTCTTAAGTCACTAGCTTGATATAATGTCTAACAGATGTGTTGAGTTATAATGACAAGCATACGGTCGTACATAGAAATTGTATTCGGACCCTTCTGGTAATTTACACATCCAAAATCAATTTTAATCTAAACTATCCAAACAACATTTTTTATATGTAAATTTTAGAAAAAATTAATACACATTAATAAAGTAATCAAAATATGTAACTTTTTTGTTTCCATTTTTAACTTTTATAAAAATAAAACTGTAGTGAGAATATTGAAGTAAATATTAACCTTTTCATATCTTCAAAGGGGGCATTTTGCGTAAACAATGTCTGAAATTTCCATTTGGTAGTCCTAGAGATCCTATTTTACAACTTAACATAAATATTCCATCTGTGTCTTGTATAAATATTAAAAAAAAAACTAGATAAACTGCGCTATAATCTATCTGAAAAGAGGGAATACACAAAAGTTAAACTTGATTAGAAAAACTACTGCTACAATGTTGTTTTGATCACTTCAGATGAGCAGGATGGTACAAATTTGGGGGTGAAGATCCTCTCCATTTCTTAAATAAATGGAGATTGTCAATTATTATAGTTTTGAAGCAAATATGTAATATTAATGCACAT